>Ga0209607_1000066_pt1 | contig 83006 bp, 78 predicted proteins | sample AD_UKC117_MetaG_FD_184413 | JGI IMG/M metagenome (GOLD analysis project Ga0209607, IMG submission 184413) | Active sludge microbial communities of municipal wastewater-treating anaerobic digesters from Hong Kong - AD_UKC117_MetaG (SPAdes)... | ecosystem: Engineered > Bioreactor > Anaerobic >... | reverse complement strand
ACATTCGCGCCGGCGTGCAGCGTCGAAAAGAGGGGTAGCGGTTCGGGCGGCTGGATTAAGAAAGTCACTGCGTAATTGCCCAGCGTTTCGCCCAGCCAGCCGCCGCGTTGATTGTCGAACAGCAGATACCACTCGTTCCAGATACCTTGGCCGTAGCGCAACTGAATACGGCCGACCACGGTGAACCGAGTCTTGCGGTAGGTTCCTTCGGTGCCGAGCTGGATCGGAGAGGGATCCGGTAGCAGTTCTGCCATCGTTCCGATGTTTTCCAGTTCCAGATCGTGGCGGATCAGCGTACTTTTACAGTACGCGCAGACCGTCAGGATCGACACAGCCGACTGGAACATGATAAATGCACCGCAAGAGGGACAGTTAGCGGTTTTCATTAGATAAATATGCGGACGGTAACGGATACGATCAAGAGAATCTCGGCTTTATATCATCATCTTAGCGTTCAATTAAACACTAAATCGCTCAATAACCTCCAAAGTTAGCAGCCAAAACCGCGTTCGTCACCTCACGAGGGCCAAACTGGATCACCGAGGAAGGTTTGGAGAGTTATCCACAAAAACTGTGGATAACTCTCCAAGAGGGAATAACAGTCAACAGGACAGAGCTAGAAAAAACGGGAGGTTGTTACAAATAGTTTAAATTGAGCAAAAAATAACCAAGTCGCCTAGGGTGGCTGAGGCACTTTTCCACAAGCGTAACCTGACAATTTGACACTGACGCCCAGCCTTCCAGGAAGCAGGGGATGTGGCATCACAGGATCGTCTTTTCCATCCACCGGCGATGCCACCATGCCTCGCAGCCGAACCGCTTTGCAGCCGGAGCAGCACAGATCTGAATCCCCAAAATGATCTCGATCACCACTGAACTGACCACCGGCGCTATGGGTCAGTAATCGATATTGAATTCAAAAATAAACCCTTGCTGGTGCTGCTATGCATTCAGGTAACAGACAGCTGGATCGAAGGATGACACGATAAGGTTCCTCCAGCCAAGATCACGAAAAGAGTTCATTTTGAACGATATGACCATTTTGGACCGATTGAACCAAGCTAAATTGAGCTACCAGATCCCCTGGCTCTGGATAACCGAAATAATTAGGCTTACTCATAGCAAATGATCATTTCAAACAAAATCAGAAACCTAGTCGTACATACTCTGGATTTGCCACAATCAGTAATCTGATAATTATCAAATCATCGGCTCTATCAAACTGGCACTTAGTTTGCCTTTTTAATCTAAGAAGCTTTCATCGCAATTAAGGAGGTAACATGACCATCCAACTCAACATCGGGGATCATACTAGCCCACACACTGGGTTCATTGCGTTTCCGAACAAACATCGCGATACGATGCGGTGGGTACGTCAGCGCGCGATATGGATCTCCAAAAATATACCCTCAGCGGATGTCTATTTTCGCGGGATCACAGCCGGTGCCCGTTCCCTCACCCAGTTACTTGCTGATAGCAGTGTCTGGGTCAATTATCATGCGACACTCATCGATTTCGGTGTAACACCAGGAGCAAGCGGATTCGCTACCGAGTGCGCGATTGGGCCCAAGGCTTTCAAGATCGGTCGATGGACAGTACTGGCAACCTTGATACATGAACTAGCGCATTGCAATGGAGCGCCCGGCGGCGGCAGCACAGTCGCTGAAGATGCGCTACCTCACTGTGGGTTAGGGAAGCTTTCGGAATTGCGTACTGGAGTTGACGATCCCCACACTCCCTATCAACCGGGCCTTGCCGGGTAAAGTTCGTGACATCGGCCTCAGCGCAGCGATACAAATATGGCTGGATCGACTTTCGCAGACCCAAATGCGCCTAATCTTCAGTAGCACGGTCTACACACTTCCAGTGTGCGCTCGGCGAGCGGGGTTACCCCCCCCGCATCGCCCACTCGGTTCAGTGATTAGTTCACTCTAATCACCTTGGGACTCACTTCAGACGAGTCATCAAGAGGCTCCCAATGACTACAATTTTTTCTTCGTTTTCCTACTTCTTTTCCAAACTGTGCTTAGTACGATGGCTACTGATGTTATCTCCGTTGGTCTTGTTCACGCCTGGCACTGTTATGGCAAGGTGTGTACCTTTCGATTTCTTTGAATCAATTGCCAAGATCCCTGTCATCATCCACGGTAAGGTGACTCACTCTAATAAAGAAGAACTTCTTTCCGCTCAATGCAACCCTGAAGTTTGTAAACATCAATTCGATATTGATGTTATAGAAACCCTAAAAGGAAACATATCAGGGAGAAAACTGCAATTCCAATACGATTTTGTTAATCAAAGACCAAATATCATTCTATTTGCGGAAGGAGATGAGTACATTTTCGCAATTAGTAAGGTAACTTCAGATGGTAAGGCCACTTTATTTGGTAACACCTGTGGCAGATCGGGACTCAGCATTGCATATCTTGATAAAATAAAAACAGCATTGAAAAGAGGGCAGTGAAGTTCGGGGCACGGCAGCAGTTAGCCCGCATCTGGATGCGGAGAGATTAATGTAGTTATTGGATTCCTTTGGAGATTGACCATCACCACCCACGACGAAAAACAGCAGGACCATCCTCAACATCCGGTGCTACGCTGGATCGGCCATGCCCTCGGTTTGGCTTACGTGCTAGTCACGTTGCTATTTGGACCGATCCGGTCGCTGGCTCGCCGGCTGGGGCAGGAACAAATCGTTCAGCGCTACGAACGCCGGGTAGCTACGTTGCCCCCAGCAGTGGGGCTGTCGCTGTCGCTGCTATCGCTGGCTCTGCTGGAGCTGTCCAAAATTGCGGTCCTGTTGAGCTACCGCGCCGCCGGTCTGCCGGGAGCAATCGTGGCGATGTTCTGTGCCAAGGCCGGTATCGGTTATTTCGCCCATATCACTTGGCGGGCTGCCCGCCCGAAAGTGATCATGACCTATCCGTGGGTAGCACGAGTGGATGCCTGGGTCGGAACGCAATTGGCGCAACTGCGCGGATTTCGCGACCGCTGGCTGGGCTATCTGTGCAGCCGTACCTGGTATCCCGACGCCATCGCCGCAATCAAGTCCTTTTGGCAACACTCCGCCCGCTGGACCGATACAATCAAGCGCCGACTGACAGCCATGATCGCTTCAGTAATGGCCTCCAGACCGAAGTCAGACGCTTGATCACGAAGAAGAGGACGATTCAGGAGCTTGCAACGTGAGTCAGATCGTCAGCGGCGGCCAGAGCGGTATGGATCGAGTGGCGCTGTAGGGTCCTAGGCTGGACCATCAACCTGATAGGCATGTAACGGCGCTTGAGTATGCCGGTTTTTTCAAGCGCTCTCTCCCTGCGGTGAGGGAGAGAGATTTGTCGATCAAAATGATCGGGATAGTTGAACTCAGTCCTCGGTCAGCAGATCGCCCGGCGTCGGCGGTAATCGGGGCATGCTCTGTTCTGGAAACTCGCCATCCAGCGCACCCAGGAAAGCGACGATATCCTTGACCTCGGCCTCGCTCAGATCTTTATTCAATTGCGTTTTTCCCATCACCCGTACCGCCTCGTCCAAACTCTTAACTGAGCCGTTGTGGAAATACGGCGCGGTGTAGGTCAGATTCCGCAGCGTCTGCACTCGCCACAGGTACTTGTCCGCATCTTTTTGGGTGACGACGTGGCGGCCTGTATCCTCCATCAGCTTGTATTGGGTGTCGTACTGGCTACCGGGGAAGATGGGGAATTTCATAAAAAAGCCCTGTCCCGCCGGCATGTTCGCCGAGCCGTTGAAGGCTGGGCCGGAATGACAGGCGGTACAGCCGACCTTGGCGAAGGTCTCCATACCCCGCACCTGTTGCTCGGTCATGGCCGTCTTGTCGCCTTTGACGTAGCGGTCGTAGGGACTGTTGGGTGTGATCAAAATCCGTTCATAGGCGGCGATGGCTTTAGCGGCGTTATCCATGGTCACAACATCGCCCTTGCCGAACGCCGCTTCGAAGTAAGGTTGGTAACCGAGAATCTTCTGGATACGGCCGATGGTAGCACCCAGATCCTTCATGCCCATTTCGATGGGATTGGTTGGCGGTCCCTTGGCTTGTTCCTCCAGCGAGGCGGCGCGACCGTCCCAGAACTGCGCCGAATTGAATGCCGCGTTCCAAACCGTCGGCGCGTTACGGCCACCGACTTGGCCATGTACGCCAATGGAAGTAGGCCGGTGATCGTCACCGCCTTCCATTATGTTGTGGCAGGAAAAGCACGACACCGTGCCGGTCGAGGAAAAGCGGGTATCGAAATACAGCATTTTGCCAAGCGTCACCTTGGCTTCAGTGGTCGGGTTGTCGGCGGGCGCCGGCGCTTTATCCGGAAGTGCCTGCCATTGACCTTCCGCCCACGCCGCGCTCGCTAAGGCGGTCATACCGAAGAGAGAAATCATCCTGAATAAAGAAATCATCGGCTTGCGTAGCATGCAATTTCCCCTTATTTTTATGGGAAATTAAGTTTACTCTTTGCATTCCGATCGGTTCAAGCCAAGCGCAGCGGATTGCACCAGCTGCTGTCCAGTATCATGATGCTAGAGCCCGGCATCCAGCTGGCGTCAGTTGCTCGACAATCTATTGATTTCGGTGATCTTGCTGGTCGTCCTGGTCGTCCTGGTCGTCGCTTTGAGCCTCACCCCATCGTCCGACGCAACGTAACCACGACCATAATTTCCGTTCATGACCGCCGCCCTCACTCCCGCTTCACCCTGCGCTGCTGAGTATACCGGCAGGGTCATCGCGGTGCGGGGCAGCGTGGTGGACATGCGGTTTCCCGGTGCCCTGCCACCCTTGCGGCAACGCCTGCTAGCCGGACCACGGGCAGAAGTGGTACTGGAAGTCAGCGAACACCTTGCTGTCGATACGGTACGCGGCATCGCTCTGACTACCACCCAAGGGTTGGCACGTGGCGAGCCGGCATGGGATAGCGGCGAGCCATTGACCGTCCCCGTCGGGCCAGCGTTACTGGGGCGGATGGTCGATGTGTTCGGCGCGACCATTGATGGTGGACCGTCGCTGGTGGATGTCGAGCGGTGGCCCATCCACCGCCCGCCACCGTCGTTGTGTCAGCAGCGAATCGGGCGGGAACCGTTCGAGACCGGCATCAAGGTGATCGACCTGCTCTGCCCACTGGAACGCGGTGGTAAAGCGGGTCTGTTCGGTGGCGCGGGGGTGGGCAAGACCGTCATTATCACCGAGCTGATTCACAACATGGTCGGACGCTATCGAGGTGTCAGCCTGTTTTGCGGCATCGGTGAACGTTGTCGCGAAGCCGAGGAACTGTATCGGGAAATGCGGGAAGCCGAGGTGCTGGATCAGGCGGTGCTGGTATTCGGCCAGATGGATGAGCCACCGGGGGCACGGTTCCGGGTCGGCCATGCCGCACTGACTATTGCCGAGTACTTCCGCGATACCGCCCACCGCGACGTGTTGCTACTGATCGACAATATTTTTCGGTTTGTCCAGGCTGGGGCGGAAGTGTCGGGACTGATGGGCCGGTTGCCGTCGCGAGTGGGCTATCAGCCAACCTTGGGTAACGAACTGGCGGAGCTGGAGGAGCGGATTTGCAGTACCGCCAATGGCGCGATGACTTCGGTACAGGCGGTGTATGTCCCCGCCGACGATTTCACCGACCCAGCCGCTGCTCACACCTTCGCGCATCTGTCAGCGGTGCTGGCCTTGTCGCGGCAGCGGGCCAGTCAAGGGCTTTATCCGGCGGTGGATCCGCTTGCTTCGGATTCCAAGTTGTTGACGCCGGCCGTGGTCGGCGAGCGCCATTATCGCATCGCCCAGGCGGTGCGCCGTACTCTGGCGGAGTACGAGGAATTGAAAGACATCATCGCCATGCTAGGGCTGGAGGAACTGTCGTCCGCTGATCGAGCCACGGTGTACCGGGCGCGGCGGCTGGAACGCTATCTGACCCAGCCATTTTTCACCACCGGCCATTTTACCAGCCGGGCCGGGGTCAGCGTACCGCTGGCACAAACGCTGGACGACTGCGAGCGACTACTCACCGATGAGTGCGCCGACTGGCCGGAGCGGGCACTGTACATGATCGGCCAGCTCGACAAGGTTCGACCATGCACCTAAAACTGCTCATACCGACCGAAATACTGGTGGACGAATCCGTTGTCAAACTCAATGCCGAGGGTCCGGAAGGACACTTTTGCCTGCTGCCCCAGCACCGTGATTGGGTAGCGACGCTGGTGCCCGGTCTGGTCAGCTTCGTTGCCTTGGATGGCGGTGAAATTTTCGTGGCGGTGGATCGGGGCATACTGGTCAAATGCGGGGACGAGGTGCTGGTTTCGGTGCGGCGAGCGGTGCGCGGTGGTGATCTGGCGGGACTGCGGGATGTGGTCGAAACCCACTTCCGCCATTGCGATGATCAGGAAAAAGTGGCGCGAGGTGCCATCGCCCGACTGGAGGCTGGCGTTATCCGCCGTTTTCTGGAATTACAGGGATTACCACGATGAAACCGTCCCACCCTCCGGCCAATCATCTGCCGGCACAGGTGGCCCGTAAGGTCAGTCGCAAGTTGCGCGCACGCGCCACGCCGCCGACCCTGTGGTTCGGGCTAGGGCTGGTCGGGATGATTGGCTGGAGCGTGGCCCTACCGACGGTGCTGGGGGCGCTGCTCGGCGTCTGGCTGGATCGCGCCTGTCCCGGCCGCTTTTCCTGGACTTTGAGCCTGTTGCTGGCGGGGTTGGCGCTGGGTTGTATCGCCGCCTGGCAATGGGTGGATCGAATGAGGCCACCGCATGATTGAGTTACTGGTTTGGTTGTTAGCCGCCGTGGGTGGCGCGATATTGGGGCTGTTCTACTACGCTGGCCTGTGGTTCACCTTGCGACGTTTGCCGCAACAGGCGCATCCGGCGCTGTGGGTGTTCGGCAGCTTTATCCTGCGACTGGCGGTGAGCATGGCCGGCTTTTATTTCATTCTCGGCCCGGATCGCAATCTGCCGCGCTTAGGTGTGGCGCTGCTGGCTTTCATCGTAGCACGCGTGCTGTTGACCCGCCGGTTGCAACCCGTGACTAAACCGTCTTGATAATCGCCATGAACATCAGCCCCGACCAGACAGTTCTGCTCGATTTCGGCCCGGTAAGCATCAACGCCACCCTGGTTTTTACATGGCTCACCATTGCCCTGCTGGCTGGACTGGCTCGCTGGATCACCCGCAAGCTGTCCACTACCGGCGAGCTGTCGTCATGGCAGAATTGTCTGGAAGTACTGGTGGAAGGTGCCCAGCGCCAGATCCGGGACATCGCCCGCCAAGACCCTGACCCGTTTCTGTCGTTTATCGTCACCCTGTTCTTCTTCATCGCGACCTGTAATCTGCTGGCAGTCGTTCCCGGTTATGAGCCACCCACCGGCTCCCTGTCCACCACGACCGCGCTGGCGCTGTGCGTGTTCTGCGCCGTGCCGTTTTATGGCATCCGCCGCCACGGATTGCGCCGCTTTCTGCATCTGTACCTGGAGCCGACGCCGCTGATGTTGCCACTCAATCTCATCGGTGAGCTGGCCCGTACACTGGCGCTGGCCGTCCGACTGTATGGCAACGTAATGAGCGGCGGGCTGGTGGCGGCGATTTTGCTGCTGGTGGCGCCGTTCGTGTTCCCGGCCCTGATGAATGTTCTCGGCCTATTGACCGGCCTGATCCAAGCCTACATTTTTGCGGTGTTGGCGACCGTGTTCATCGCCGCCGCGACCGCCGCCCAGGAACAGACTGCCCATCATTCCCAACCCCGCGTGTGAGGTAGGCGCTCATGGATTCCACTCTCGTGATCGGCGTCGTTTCCATCGTCACCGCTGGCCTGACTGTCGGCTTGGGCACCATCGCCCCGGCCCTGGCCGAAGGCCGGGCTTTGATGAACGCCTTGCTGGCCATCGCCCAGCAGCCGGACGAAGCGGCCACGATCAGTCGCACTCTGTTTGTCGGGCTGGCAATGATCGAATCCACCGCGATTTACTGTTTCGTGGTGTCGCTAATCCTGATTTTCGCCAATCCGTTCTGGGATCATGTGATTGCCGCGACCGCCCGCTAGCCATGAAGCTGGACTGGTTCACCGTCGCCGCCCAAATCGGCAATTTCCTGCTGTTGCTGTGGCTGCTCAAGCGATTTCTGTATCGCCCGATTCTCGCTGCGATGGCCGCCCGTCAGCAGCGGGTTGCCGCTGCGCTGGCAGAAGCGCAAGCTCAAGCAGTAGCCGCTGAAACCTTGCGGCGCGATTGTCTGACTCGTCAGCAAGAGCTGGCGGCGACGCGGGAAACCTGGCTGGCCCAGGCGCGAGAAGAGGTTGCCGCACAACGGCAAACTTGGTTGGCGCAGGCACAGGCCGAGGTAGACGAGGCACGGCAACGCTGGCGGGCGGAACTAGAGCGGGAACAGCGCGATTCTCGACAGACCCTACGCCGCGAAGCCGGTCAGCGGCTGCTGGCGCTGGCTCGACGGGCGCTCGGCGATTTGGGCAACGCAGAACTGGAAGCGCAAATGGCCTCGGTACTGCTAGCGCGACTGCGGGCGCTGGATGACGAAACCCGACAAACGCTGGCTCAGTCCGCTCGGGATGGTTGCATGATCCGCACCGCCTTTCCGTTGGCGGAATCCCAGCAGAGGATGCTGACCGCCGGCTTGCGGCAAGTACTCGCCGCTGACTTGACCCCGGACTTCCGAGCCGATCCCGCCGCGCCGCTGGGCATTACCTTGGAAACGTCCAGCCAACGCCTCGGTTGGACTCTCGATCATTATCTTGATGGATTCGCTGCCGAATTGCAGTCCCTTATTGCACCCGCTGGTGGTGGCGAGACATCGGGCCATGAACCTGCCTGAATACCTGGACGATTTTGACACCGTACTGAGCGGCTATCGACCCCGCTTGCGGCCGGTCGAAATCGGCGTGGTCGCCGGGGTCGGTCAGGGCGTGGCTCGGGTGCGTGGTCTGCCGAACGTGGCGGCGCTGGAAGTGGTCCGCTTCGCCGACGGTTCCAGCGGCCTTGCGTTCGACCTTGATGTCGCGGAAGTCGGCGTGGTGGTCCTACGCGACCGGGGTGGCCTGCGGGCCGGCGCGACCGTGGAACGCACTGGGCGGGTCCTGGCTATCCCGGTCGGGACAGCACTACTGGGGCGGGTTGTCAACGCGCTGGGCGAACCGCTGGACGGCGGTGACCCGATCCCAGCCGGCGAACGCTGGCCGGTGGAGCGGCCCGCGCCACCGATTCTAGCCCGCGCTCCGGTCAGCGTACCGCTGGCGACTGGCATCAAAGCGGTGGACGCTGCTATCCCCATCGGACGCGGTCAGCGGGAACTGATTCTGGGTGATCGCCAGACTGGCAAAACCGCCTTGGCAGTGGACGCCATGCTCAACCAAGCCGATCAAGGTGTCATCTGCGTCTACTGTGCCATCGGTCAGCGCGGCGCGGCGGTGGCCCAAGTGATCGCCGCCTTGCGCGAACGCGGGGCGCTCGCCTACAGCGTAGTGGTCGTTGCGGCCGGCGAAGACCCACCCGGTTTGCAGACCTTCGCGCCTTATGCCGCAACTAGCATCGCTGAGTGGTTCATGGCCCAGGGGCGCGATGTCTTGATCGTATACGACGATCTGACCCGCCATGCGCAAGCCTATCGGGAGTTGTGCTTGCTGCTGCGCCGTCCGCCGGGACGGGAAGCATTTCCCGGCGACATCTTCTATCTGCATTCCCGCCTGCTGGAGCGGGCCGCTCGCCTGCGCCCGGAGTATGGTGGTGGCTCACTAGCGGCCCTGCCGATTGTCGAAACCGAGGCCCAGAATCTCGCCGCGTACATTCCCACCAACCTGATTTCGATCACCGATGGGCAACTTTATCTTTCGCCGACGCTGGCCCGCAAGGGGATCTGGCCGGCGGTGGAGATTGGCAAATCGGTGTCGCGGGTGGGTGGCAAGGCGCAGCTGCCGGCTTACCGGGCGGTGGCCGGAGAATTGCGGCTGGCCTATGCCCAGTTCGAGGAGATGGAAGCCTTCGCCCGTTTCGGTACCCGGCTCGATGACACGACCCGCCGTGTTATCGAGCGAGGACAACGCCTGCGGGAGGTTTTAAAGCAGCCGCAGTATCGACCGTTGCCAGCAGCTGAACAAATCGCGGTCTTGTTGGCCGTCACCGAAGGTGCGTTTGATACCGTACCGCTGGAACGCATGAGTGAGGCTGAAAATCGGGTGCGGGAAGCAGTGATGGCTCATTGCGCTGTGCTCAAGCAACGGATCGCGGCGGGTATCGACCTCAACGAAGAAGATCGCGCGACGCTGCTCACCGTTGCTCGTGCCGCACTAGCGAACCTGGCCACTCTCGCCCCTGGTGCCTCTCATCCCAGCGGGCGAGGGGAGTAGGTCGGGCCGCCATGTCGATCCCAGACAGCCTGCGCCGTACCATCGCCACGGCGGAAAATCTGCAAGGTATCGTCCGCACGATGAAAACCCTGGCGGCAATCAGCATCCACCAATATGAGCAGGCGGTCGCGGCGGTCGCCGACTACGAGCGGGCCGTGCGGCTGGGACTGGCGGCGTTCTTGAACGAGACGGCTCCCGTCCACCTCCGAGGCCCCAATCTTGCCGTATCAAAGGCGAGAGAACCTGCCATCGGCGTGGTCGCATTCGGTTCGGATCATGGCCTGTGCGGACGATTTAACGAGGATCTCGCCGAACAGATCCGGGCGGCACTGGCCCAATTTCCGGGATACAAGCAGCACGTCCTGGTGGTCGGGGCGCGCTTGGCGGCCGTGCTGGCCAGCACAGGTTCGTTCCCGGAGCAGACATTTCACACCCCCGCTGCCGCGACCGGCATCGTGCAGACCCTGCGGCAACTGTTGCCGGTTTTGGAGCAATGGCGGAGTCGGGGAGTCGAACGGTTGCTGTTGTGTCAGCAACGCCCCCAGGCTGGAATGCGCCCGACGCCCTACACGCTGGCGTTGCTGCCGCTCGACCCCCTCATGTTTCAAAGTTCGGGGCCATGGCCAGGACGTTCGCTGCCCAGCCATTACGGTGATCGGGCAGCGTTGTTGAGCGTGCTGCTGAACGAATGGCTGTTTATCGTCTTTTTTCGTGCCTGCGCCGAATCGCTGGCCGGCGAGCATGCCAGCCGGTTGCTGGCCATGCAGAACGCCGAGCGCAATATTGAGGATAAGCTGGCGACCTTACACGCGCTCTATCACCAGCAACGGCAGGAAGCCATCACCACCGAGTTATTGGATGTCGTTGTCGGTTTCGAGGCATTGTTGAACAGCTTCCCCGACAGAGATAAACCCGCCGAACATTCGCGGCTTGACCTGAATTGAGGTGGTTCACAATATGGATACAAAGGCAAGTTTTCTGCCGTTGATCGCGGCGCTGGAACGGCGTGGTACAAGCAAGGATATCCAGGACGAAATCGTTGCCGACATCATGCTGCACGAGATAGATCTTATGTATTGGCATGAGGCTGACAAGGAGCGAATTGCCTTGCATGCGTTTTTGCTGGCTCGTGCCAGATCGCTGCTACAAGACTCGTTGGCTAAGGATCTAGACTCCGATGGATCGGAGGTCCTCGAACAATATATCCGGGAAATCGACAGACACTTCAGCGAGCATCATTGGCCAACGGATATTGCCGAGGATGACCCAGCATTGCTTTATCAGCTGTGGCAACAACAAAAAATCGCGCAAACCGCTGCGGGACGGATTACGGACGATGCCGCTCATGCGATGCGCGTTTCAGGTCTCAGGAATGAGAAAAATCGCATTCTTCGCGTCCTGTTAAAACTTCCCGAGATGGTATCTCCTCAGGGAGAGTTTGAGTCAGTGGCAACCAGTGATCTAGTTACCGCGCTCTCTAAAGAAACCAACAGATACGTTAAAACGGTCATTGTCGAAGAATTACAAGCGCGCTACCCGGTTGCCTACGACTATCTCGTAGCCTTATATCAACATCGACATGTTACCAAGCTTGGCGGGTTGATCAACCTAAAAAAAATGAACAGCCAAGGGTTCTTGAAATCCATGACCCAAACCGAGGTCGCGCTAAAAAACCTCATCGATAATTTAACAACCGCTCGAAAAGCTCTCGGCAGACGAGAGCTGGCAAGAATTACGAACTCATGGGATTCTTTGCAAAAGATCAAGCTGGTGGGTATCCAAGATCTTCATATCCCTGGATTCAATTTAGGCGGCTATCAGTTGACCTATCCGGTGGAATACTCCGAGTCGCAAATGCCGCCTTGGATGCAGGACAACGTAACGGGTGAATTGAAAACAGCGAGCGAAAGCGATGCTGGAATCTATATTTTATTTTCGGATAATGCTGGTGACATTTCGATCAGTGACGGGGCGAAACAAAAACTGCGGGAGCAATATACCCATATTCAAAATAACCTGATCAAGCCAAACTACGACGCGCTTCAATTGATTGTCGCGCATTCGGATAAAATGACCCAGAGGACGGCGCTGACCATCGTTTCCTTACTGGCTACAATGGTAGATGCATATCGGCAAGTTGCGACTCCCATCAAAGGAGGTACGGTCCTCAAGCAGTATCAGGCGCTGGCGCGAGAGTTGGAGGAATCTTGGGAAGGGTTATCTCAAAATGAAGAATTGCCGGCCTTTCTCAAAAATAAAATTACCAAACTCACCGAATACTCACTCGTCAACATCAATACCGTTCATTCGATGATACGGTATTTGCATGAAGCTGGAAATAAGGCGCTTGAAGAGCGCATGATTTCGGCCCGAGCCAATATCACGATCACGGTTGGCCGTATTCAAACAAATGAAGCTAAAGAGATTCGACTGGCTAAACTGGATGATGCACCGATCATTGTCAATGGTCTGATCCGTCATCGAGTGGTCGCGGCGATCGTGCGGGCCGCCCGCCGAATGTCGGCATCTATCCCTAGCACTTTTGTTGTGACCGATCACTATATCATCTATAGCGTGCGACTGGGCGAACACCGGGTGGAGTTTTCCGCTAATCTCAAACATCCAGATCATGAAGGATTTGTCCGGCTGCAAAGTTATCAGGGCGGCGTGGAAATCGAACAGCAATTGCGTGGAGCCTTCGTCGAAAAAGTTCTCAAGGAAACAGGAATGACGGTTCAGGCTAAACAGGAGGGTCTTGTCGATTGGTTGATCAGCGGGGTTTTGGACAAGGACCACGGTGCACGGACGGCCAAGCAAATCGAACACGCCGTAATACGGATACTGCGTCTAATATGGTCTCTCCGCGATCTGGACTACGCTATGGTGTATATCTTTTCGCGAGAGATATTACCGAGGAGCTCCGGTAAAATTGATCCTAACGAAATCAATCGATTTGCTGCTACATTTGCGACTCTGTTTTTAGTCGAAGGGCAGATTCCACTCTCGTATCGAGGTAATGGCATGCCGCTCGCGACCTACTGCGAGTATATCGGACCCAAGGTTTTACAGGAGTACAAAACGTATGATTCCGGGGAGCAGCGAATGGTTCGTCATCGCCTGTTTTTCACCATTAACGCCTCGTTGCAAGCGCTTGGACTGCCTATTATCAAACCAGGCAAGGGCGGAGTCGGGCAAGCGGTCATCGACGAATATTTCAGCGGTTCCTTACACAAGGCCTTGGGGCGTGGAGAATTGTGCTACAGCCCTCGGGGATTGATCGAAAGGAATCCCGATTATCAGCCGTCTAGAGAGATTATCGGCACGGTTGTCACCCATGAGAATCAGGCGATGCGGATGGCCGCCCTACTGAAGATGACCGACCTGGATTTGGATTTCAGTACGATTGGCAGCATCGACCAACTCACGCTGATAAGAGCCGAACAGGAGATAGCACCCAACGAATGGTTAGTAGTGTACGGCTTGGCCGACGAAGACAATCGCACAATTTTGTATGCGTTCAGCCAACACATAACAGCACGGGGGGACAGGCATTGGCTTTCTCTCGCTAAAATCAAGAAAATTCTGCGCAAAGCAGGCTTTACCATACCGGCGAAAATACATATTTCAGGATTTCAAAAGGTCATCTCCCATCGGATGTTGATTGGACAGCCGCGCCAGCAGACCCAAATTATTGGCACTTCCATCAGGGGGCTGTCGGCTTCGGTCGGAGATAGCTCTATTCGCATCGGGCGCATCACCTTCGACCGTAATTATTGTTTTGATCCTGAAACCCGTACCGGACGCATTTTATTAGTTCCGTTCACAACACCTGAAGATATCGAAGCGATCCGAACCGCTGAAGCAGTCTTGGTGACCAGTGGAGGACTATTGAGCCATGCCGGTGTCACAACTCGGGAATTTGCCATCCCTGCCCTGATCATTCCTCATGCTGAATGGCTGCAATCACCGAAGGAAACCGTGGTTCGCTTGGAAGAGCGGCATCCTGGTCAGATGATCAAATCGGCAGAAGGTTTTTGGGTCAGTGACTCGATGGTCTCGGAAACAGTCGAAGTGCGCGAGGGCGACCTGGTTTTGGTTTGGGCAACACAGGGCATGGTGTCGATTATTTCCATGAGTGGCGATTACTGCCAACGAGCGCATGACTTGATTCAGGGTATCGTGGCGGGGGCAAATACCTTTGCCGATCTTGAATCCTGGTTGGAAACCCTTGCTTCCGGTATCGATATCCTAGACCGCCGAGAACAGATGATCACCGATATCCTGGGTTTGGTACTGGCTGAGTCGCTATGGAATAAGCGAATTCACTCCACCGTCCGCAAGCAGTTTATCCAGATCCTGCAACATGCCTGTTCTGGAGTGGGTACCAATGGCACTCGGAGCAAGTTACCGGTAAAAAGTATCGCCAGTATCAATGTGATCATGAAGCGACTGCTGGAGCATATCTTCAGGGAATTGGAAGGATTGCTTTCGGAAGTAGAAAATAATTTATCTAGAGTCAGGGTATTGTGGAGAGCGGTGAGCATTATCGTGATGATCGAGCGCCAGTGGGCGCAAGCCATGATGCTGATGGACAGTTTGAGTTTATCGAACGAGCAACGGCGGTCACTCGAACAGCGCATCGATCAACTACGCCGCCATCCTCGACTGGCTTTGCTCAAAGCATCTGTCCTGCACGATGTGGAAACCTTATCGAGCAGAAATTTGACGGAAGAACATCTGCCGCTCATACGCCAGACTTTGCGCCGGCTGGGTTATATGAAAAATGATATTAGCAGCCCTAAAGTCTTGTTTGTCTGTACCGCCAATATTGATCGTAGTCCCATGGCGGAGTTCTTATTTAAAAAAATGCTCAGTGATAAAAAAATAGAAGGGGTTGAGGTGGTGTCACGCGGTATCGCCGCGACCGATCACAGTCCTATTTCCAAAATAGGTCAAGCTCTTCTTTTAGCGGAAAATGGAGTATATGCTGAAACACATCGTAGCAAAAAAATCGAGGAATCAGATATCCGTGAAGCCGATATTGTCTTGGCAATGGAACAATTTCATGTGCAATTCTTGAAAGAAAAATATCCATTTGCGATCCAAAAAATTGACTTGCTGAGCGATTATGGCGGTGTGCCCGACCTGGGTGATATCAAAGATCCAGCAGGCCAACTGGAAGAGGCCCATCGTCGAATGAAGCGAGAGATAGAACTTACTTTGCTCGGGGTTCTGGATCGGATGCGAGAGGATGGTCTTTTGGCAAGAGCGATGACGGCACATTTGCAGATCAAGGCTCGCGAACTGGCGAAGATAAAAAGAGAAAAAATTACTGAATCCCGCAGAATCCTTATTCCTCTCGATGAAGTTGACGCTGATGCGGTCAGTCTGGTGGGCGGAAAAGGCGCCAACCTCGGGGAAATCGCTCACATTGTCAGGCAACATGGCGCCCAAATCCCGCAAGCACTTATGGTGACGACCTTCGCTTTCCAGCGGTTCCTCGAAGAAAACAATTTACGGGATACCCATAATCAGATTTCGGCGGCCATCGACGCCATCCTCGTGGCCAAACCGACTCTGGACGAAAGCCAACGCCAGCAGATCGTGGAATTGTCAGAGCAAATTCGCAGTTTAATCCTTCAGGGCAGCCTGGATACCACGACGTGCGTGGGGCGGGAAATCATGGCAGCGGTCGATGCTTGCGGCTTGAATGATACTTGTTTGAGCGTGCGGTCTTCTGGCCTTCAAGAAGATACCGAAGAGGCTACTTTCGCCGGAGCGGCGGAAACCTATTTATACGTCACCACCGCCGAGTTGTTGGAGCGGATTAAAGCGGTGTGGATGTCGTTTTGGCTGATCAGAGGTCTGCTGTATCGAAGCAGCCGGATCATTCGGCAGGGATCCATTAAACCGGCGGTTGTCGTGCAGAAGATGTTTGATTCTCAGGTCTCCGGGGTAATGTTCACCACCGACCCCGTCAGTGGCCGGGATATCATCGTCATCGAAGCCGGCTACGGACTAGGGGAGGGGGTTGTTTCGGGCTTGGTGGACGTGGACCGATACTATGTGAGCAAATTTGACGGTTCGATCATCGATATGCATATCGGAAAGAAAACGTTCAAGGTGGCCCCGCATCCATCGGGTAAAGGAACATCGATAGAGCCCGTTGACAGTGATCTGCGCGATGTTCCCTGTTTGAACAAGGAAGACATCAAGATCAAAGTGGCCATGGCTCTGGAAGAGTATTACGCTTCGTCGCAAGATATCGAATTCGGTATCGCCGACGGCAAGCTTAGTATTCTGCAAACCCGACCCATTACCACCCGGGTCTCTAACGAGCAGGCTTTTTCGTTTGTCGAGGAATCGCGTGGGCGAAGTAGGTCTATTGCGGGGACAGCGGCAACGGATTGAAGCTGCTCGCGGACAAATCTACCCTGCCGCCTAACTCCTTTGCTGACGTGAAGAACCAGTCGCCGCTAGCAGGGCGGTGCTTTGCTCGAGCCGCGCGGGCGGAGATTGCTCCTCAGCCGCCCACCGGGTTTCGGCTTTAGACCGCCAGTTGGCACAGCGCATCTGATGGCGGGATTTCCCGCCGACGCGGCGGCATTCCTAGCGCCAAGTAGCCTTTGTCGAACTCCGCCCGTGTACTAACCCTTTTGGCCCGCCAACTGCTATCGGTTATTCCAGCCGTGGGGATAGTAGTAACAGCGATGATAGTAGCAGTACGGATTATTGTGATAATGGCGATAATGGCTACGGTGGTAATGGCGGTGGTAATGGCGGTGGTAATGGCAGTGGCGATGGCCGTGAGACCAATAACAGTGGCGGACATAACGGACGGCGGCTGAAGCGGGGGCGCTTGCGAGTAAGAAACCCGCGAGGCATAAAACCGTCCCTAGAACGGCCAGTCGGGAAGTGGCTACCTTCATCGTGTACCTCGTTGTCATGATACGAAACTGTAAAATCCCGTCGATCTTGGACTCCGCCGCTCAGCGGACTCGGGAGGGGGAATTCATGGCGATTGTGTACGTTGGGATCGATCTTGCCAAGAATGTGTTCGCGGTGCATGGGGACGAGTACGGCCCCTTGGTGCAGCCGAAGGTCGGGCGCGACAAACCGCACGAACGGGCTGCCGCGCAGCGCAGCAGACGTTGATGTTGGTTGTGGATCATCGTTGATGTCACTGAATCTTGGCGGTTTATCACTGGAATGGATTTGGAGTAGCCTGCGTTTGTACCCAATCACGATTTAGCGTTATACAATCCACCGGCTCCGGTTCGCCGGAGTCGATCAATTCCATCCAGGTGTCCCACGCGGGAAGAATCGGGAACGCGGTGCGAATCCGCGACGTGCCCAACGCTGTGAGGGGGACCGCCCTGGCAACACGCCACTGACTTCGGTTGGGAAGGCGCCACGGCGGGTCGAACCCGAGTCAGAAGACCGGCCTGGAAGGTTATCCTTCGGCGGCAAGGCCAGGCCGTCGGCGATTCTTCATCCAGGGGACACCATGAAGATCGAATTGCCCGGCTCGCAAGCCGATTCCGATCACGCGACCACGATTCGCGCCGCCGTTTACCAGACCATCTTTTCCCGCCGCGATGTACGCGGTCAGTTCATGTCCGACCCGATTCCGGACGCCGTGCTGTCTCGCCTGCTCACCGCCGCCCATTTCGCGCCGTCGGTGGGCTTCATGCAGCCCTGGAGCTTTGTGCTGGTGCGCGATTTGGCGGTGAAGCGCCGGGTGTACGATGCTTTCTTGCACGCTAACGCCGAAGCGGCCTTGCTGTTCGAGGACGAGCGGCGGGATCGTTACCAGCGCTTGAAGCTCGAAGGCATCCTCGACGCGCCGCTCAATCTCTGCGTGACTTGTGATCGAGATCGGGCCGGCCCCGTGGTGCTAGGCCGCACGCATAGCAAAGCGATGGATTTGTACAGCACTGTTTGCGCCGTACAAAATCTCTGGTTAGCTGCCCGCGCTGAAGGGGTCGGTGTCGGTTGGGTCAGTATCTTCCGCAAGGCGGCACTGCGGAAAATCCTCGGGCTACCACTTCGGATCATTCCCGTCGCCTATCTATGCCTAGGGTATGTTAGCCACTTCCGTGATTGTCCGGATTTGGAAGCGGCTGGCTGGCGCGAACGCTTGCCGTTGGAACAGTTGGTATTCCTGGACCAATGGGGCGAAACCGGCGACGATGCCACCGCTAGCTTGCGCGATCAGTTGCAGCGGGATCAACGAGATGCAGCTGCACTGAAAGGTTTTCCAACCGCCGCAGGGTGATCGTTAGGGGCATCCCCGGCGCGGGAGGCGCTGCCTGAGGATAGGGGCTGGCAGTGGGTCGTAATCGGTGTATCGATGTTTTAAATGATATTTGGTGCATTGCACAATCAGTTTGCTATAATCATAACTGACTGGCTAGTAACCATAATATCAATATGTATATCGTAGATGATCCGATTTTGGCGCTTATCACTCGTTTTGTAGGGGATGCCAAGAATCTAAATTTGTCCGACGCCGATTTCCTGTTGAAGCAAATCGCCGCTATCGAGCAGCATGTCGAACAATTTCCCGCTGAAGAGCGAGACACGCGGGCGCTAGAGTGGATCGAGGCTTACGCTCGTGAATACCGCCAGCAGTGGCAAAAACAAGTGGTCGTCGGAGCCTTGAGCTATTCTCGCTGCCCTGATTGTCCGCTGGCTAACGGCAAGCAGATGGCACCGTGCGCGGTCCATACCCGATGGCTAGAACTGTTGCGCCGCTACGCCATGGCCGAGATTTCCTCGCGGGAATACGTCGAAAGCTCCCTAAAACTACTAGGCGCGTATAAGAATCGGTTGAAAGTCGGTCGGATGCGCCAGCAGTTGGGGCGCGCGGCTTCCGTGTCTGACTGAACGGACACGAATCCCCCACACGCTTCATCCCTCCTTATTCGAGCTTATTCGAGCAAGCGCGCCGTATCGTTTTCACCGGCATCGCCTGCCCACCCTTCCTTGGAATCACCGACCGCGCGCGGACGTTTGACACCGATAAGCCCGTTTCCCTGGCCATTTGGACACCTCGAACGACTCGGCGCCAGGATCAGATCGATGTTAGGCAGGCGTCCATGCTATTTCAGAAAGATGCATGTCATACTTATACCGATCATGTCGGCTACCACACCGGAATGATCCCTTTACGTGATAACCGTGGTTTCCCAGTCTCCGTTGGCCTCATCCGTTTAGAGCTCTCCTCATGCAAGATTACGACTGCGATCACCGGCAAGAGGCCGATAGTTCCAGCCCGATTCGTTATGTTGGGGTTGGCGCCTCGGCCGGCGGGTTGGAGGCGCTGGAGTCGTTTTTCTCGCAGGTGACCACCGACAGCGACATGGCGTTCATCGTCATTCAGCATCTTTCCCCCGATTATAAAAGCATGATGGTCGAGTTGCTTTCCAAGCGGACCGCCATGCCCGTCCGGCGCGCTGAAGAAGGCATGCGGGTCGAAGCCAATTCCGTCTATCTCATTCCGCCTAAGAAAAATTTGTCGATTTTTCACGGCAAGCTCCTACTCAGCGAATCGGATCATACCCGCGGCCTCAATCTCCCCATCGACGTTTTTCTGCGCTCGTTAGCCGACGATCAGGCCGAAAAGGCTATCGGCATCATCCTATCGGGCACCGGCAGCGACGGCGTGCGCGGTATCCGGGCAATCAAGGAGGCAGGCGGAATCGTGATGGTGCAGAGCGAGGAATCGGCTCGGTTCGATGGGATGCCGCGAGCGGCCATTTCCACGGGACTGGCCGACTTCATCCTGCCACCCGACGAAATGCCGCAACGGTTGCTGCTCTTCATTCACCAGTCCTGTCCGCCCAAACCGAATCGGCCCCAACCATTACTCTCTGACGAGGATGGGTTGACCCGTGTTTTTGCGCTACTACGCGAGCGCATGCGGGTCGATTTCACGCACTACAAGCCCAGCACCGTGATCCGGCGCATCGAACGGCGCATGGTCATGAATCAGATTCACGATCTGCGTGATTACGTGAAGTTTATGGAGAGCTACGCCGGTGAGGTGACGGCGCTCTATCGGGATCTGCTGATCGGTGTCACCAGTTTTTTCCGTGACCGCGAGGTGTTCGACGAACTGGAGACCCACTACTTGCCGCGCTTGTTCGAGCATGCGGAGGGTCGGGAAGTCCGGTTTTGGGCGGCCGGATGCTCCACCGGTGAGGAGGCGTACACCTTGGCCATACTGAGCCATGAAGTGTTGGAGCGCCTGGGGAAACGGATCGAGGTTAAGATTTTCGCCACTGATCTGGATCGCGATGCCATCCTGCGCGCCAGCGGGGGCGTTTATCCCGAAAGCATCGTCGCCGATTTGCCGCCTGGCTATCTGACCAAGTACTTCCATCGCCGGGAAGATCATCACTATCAGGTGGATCGCGCGCTCCGCGAAATGGTGGTTTTTGCCCAGCATAACTTGATTAAGGATCCACCCTTCACCAAGATCGAGCTGGTCAGTTGTCGCAATCTGCTGATCTACCTGCAACCGATATTGCAGCACAAGGCATTGGAGATGATCAATTTTTCGCTGAACCCCCAAGGCATCCTACTGCTGGGCAGCAGCGAGACCACCGGCGATCTGGCCGATCTGTTCGAAACGGCGCATCAAAAATTCAAGATTTACGTTTCACGGGGCAAGCGCCATTCCACCGGTAATGGCTTGGGATTCTCACCACTCTCCGACCCGTGGTCCCGGTCCGGTCGACTCCCCATGTCCAGCGGTTCCTCTTCGCCGCGCGGCTATCAGGAAGAGCGTTTATTCGAGCGCCTGCTGCAAGCGTTGGCCAAGGACTATGTACCGCTGGGCGTGGTGGTGAACGAGCAGATGGAAGCACTGCACTTTTTGGGTGACCCGGACGGCTATTTCCGGTTGCGGTCGGGAAAAATCTTGAACGACGTCACTAAGATCGCGGCGCCGGATTTGGCCAGCCCGCTGACCACCGGCTTGCAACGAGTATTCAGGACCGGCGAAGAGCTGAAATACGCCGGTATCCGGGTGAAATGGCGCGACGAATCGCGGACCGTGCAAGTCCGTATCCGGCCGTTACCGGGTAAGAAAGGCCGAGAACCCTTGGCCTTGGTCTTGATTGAGCAAGTCGACACCCAACCACCGGAACCGGCCTTGGCCGGAATCCAGCTTTACGACGCAAGACAAGGGATGGAGCAGCGGATTCACGATCTGGAGCAGGAACTCCAGTTTTCGCGGGAAAACCTGCAAGCCACCATCGAGGAATTGGAGACTTCGAACGAGGAGCTGCAAAGCACCAACGAGGAGCTGCAAAGCGCCAATGAGGAACTGCAAAGCGCTAACGAGGAACTGCAATCGGTCAACGAGGAACTGCAATCGGTCAACGAGGAACTGCACACTGTTAACGCCGAGCACCAACGCAAAATCATCGAGTTGATCGAGCTGAACAACGACCTGGACAACCTGATCACCAGCACTCGGATCGCGACGCTTTTTCTGGACGAAAATATGAACATCCGCCGGTTCACTCCGGAGATCAAACGTATTTTCAAGATCCTGGACGGCGACGTCGGCCGTCCCGTGAGTCATCTGATTCACATGCTGGCTGGCGTGGACCTTTACGAGTGGGTTCGAATGGTCGCTAATGGCGCTCCAGAGTTGGAACGCGAAGTCCGTGCCCAGGATGGCGGTTGGTTCCTGATGCGAATCCTACCCTACCACGTCGGCACCGAAACCGTGTCCGGCGTGGTCCTGACCTTCACCGACATCGGCCTGCTTAAGACCACTCGAGAGGCGTTGTCCGACCGGGAAACCCGACTTTCCAGCCTGTATCGCGCTGTGCCGGTTGGGATTGGGCGGGTTGCCAGTCGGGTGCTCCTGGAAGTCAACGATCATCTATGCGAGATGCTAGGCTATGCGCGTGAGGAGTTGATCGGCCAAAATACACGCTTTCTGTACTCCTCCCAGGAGGAGTTCGAGTCGGTGGGAAAGGACCTGTACGAGCAAATCAACACTCAAGGGGTGGGTATGGTGGAAACGCGCTGGCGATGCAAGGATGGCACGACCCTGCCGATTTTGCTCAACGGTTCCTCGTTGAATCCCGAAAGTCCAGATGAGGGAGCCACCTTTACCGCTTTTGATCTGCGTCGCGGGTTTCGGCACGACTGAATTTGTTTAACAAAAATGACTTTCACAGGTTAAGACATGACTGAGCATGAACGGGACGAAGCGAGAACACTTCGAGAGAAAGCCGAAGCCAGCGCGGCGCAACGTCGCTCAGAGATATCAAAGCTTTCGAACGAGCAGACCGGCAAGCTGTTGCACGAACTCCATGTGCATCAAATTGAGCTGGAGATTCAAAACGAAGAGTTGCGCCGGGTGATGGGTGAGCTGGAACAGTCTCGCAACCAGTTTTCCCTGCTGTTCCATCAAGCGCCGATCGGCTATCTGGTATTGAACGATGTCGGTCTGATTCACGAGGTCAACGAAACTTTTTGCCGGATGGTGAGCAATAAGCGGGAGCGACTGATTGGCAGCCCGTTCTCAGAGTGTATGGAGGGGGATGATCGCGGGGTGTTCCTAGCGCGTTACCGGGCGTTTTTTAGCAATCCAGCCGGAAAAAGCTTGGAGGCGCTGATTTTGCGGGCGCAGGGTCCAGCATTTTACGCACACATGGAAGGCGCCATCATCGACACTTCCCTGGGACGCCAGCAGAAGAACACCGTGCCCCTACTGTTTCTGGCGGTCACTGACATCACCGAGCGCAAGTGGGCGGAGGAAAAGCGTCTCCAGTTGGAGCGCCAGATGCAACAGACCCAGAAGCTGGAAAGCCTGGGCGTATTAGCCGGCGGCATCGCCCACGATTTCAATAACCTGCTGACGGTCATTCTGGGCAACGCCAGCCTGGCCCTGGACGAACTACCACCGGTGACTCCGGCTCGTGACAGCCTCCGGTCGATCGAGGAAACCTCGCTGCGCGCCGCCGAGCTTTGTCGGCAAATGCTGGCCTATTCGGGGAAAGGCCAATGTGTGATCGAAAACATCCGATTGCGGGAGTTGATCGGAGAAATGATCTCACTGCTCAAGGCTTCGATCAGCAAAAAAGCGATCCTGAACCTGAATCTGAGGGATTCACTGCCGTCTCTGCGTGGCGACCCCAGCCAAATTCGCCAAGTGATCATGAATCTGGTGATCAATGCCTCGGAGGCCCTCGACGAGCACGGCGGTGCGATCACGATTTCGACCGGCATCATGGAGTGTTCGCGCGAATATCTGTCCGAGGCGTTTTTAGACGAGAGTCTGACCGAAGGATCTTACGTGTGGCTGGAAATATCGGATACCGGTTGCGGCATGGACAAGGAAACCCAGCGACGGATTTTCGAGCCGTTTTTCACGACCAAGTTCACGGGACGTGGCTTGGGTCTGTCGGCGGTGCTGGGCATCGTGCGCGCACACAAAGGGGCACTCAGGGTTTACAGCGAACAGGGCCGGGGCACGGCGTTCAAGGTATTGTTCCCCGCCGTGCTGGAGGAAAGAATGCTGACGACCCGAAGCCAGGGGGTAAAACCGGGCGATTGGAAGGGCGCCGGCACGATCCTGCTGGTGGACGACGAGGAATCGGTTCGGATCATGGGCATTCGGATGCTGGAGCGGCTCGGTTTCGGGGTGCTGACCGCCATGGACGGTCGTGAGGCTCTGGATATCTATCGGGAACGCCACGCTGAGATCGCGCTGGTTCTACTAGATCTGACCATGCCCGATCTGGATGGCGAAGAAACCTTCCGCGAGCTGCGCCAGATCGATTCGCGGGTTTGCGTGGTGATGTCGAGCGGCTATACCGAGAGCGAAATCGCACCGCGCTTCGCGGGCAGGCGATTGTCCGGTTTCCTGCAAAAGCCCTATACCCTGAACGCACTCGCGCAATGCCTGCGCAGCGCCCTAAACACCGACGTGTCTGCCGGTCCGGCATTCCCCGCAGAAAAGTCGACGTGAAATCGTGCGCTGTTGAGGTAGATCGATGAGCCGGTGGGGATTGTCATGCACTTCAAGCGGCAGCAATAATCATGAGCGCGACCGACTTCGTCACCCTGTCCAGCCTGTGGCAACGTCTCAAGCTATCACTGCCTGATCATCCGGGCCGCTGGGCGGGGTTCGTTCTAGTCCTTGGCCTGTTGCTGGTTTCTCTTGCGTTTGTCTGGTTGTTCTGCCGCATCGAACTGGGGCCGGGTGAAATCGCCGTCCTGGTGCACAAAACTGGCAAGGATTTGCCATCGGGCGCCATCATCGCCCTGGAACCCCAACAAAAAGGTATTCAATTCGAGGTGTTGCCGGAAGGACGCTATTTTCACAATCCTTACACCTGGAGCTGGGAAATCGCCAAGATCACCGACATCCCCGCCGGCAAACTGGGGGTGTTGACGCGGTTATACGGCAGGGATTTACCACCAGGCGAGATCGTCGCTGGAGGCGATTGTTCAAAAAGCGGTCCTGGCGACGCCAAAGGCATCGTTGCCGATGTGCTGCGCCCCGGTAAATATCGCATCAATCCCTACGCTTGCAGTGTGCAACTGTTCGATGCCATTTCCATCCATCCCGGTGCGGTGGGGGTTGTCACTTCGCTGGTCGGTCGGGATGTGCTCGATGGCCAGCTTCCGCTGGAGGCGCGCAACACTTATCTGGTCGGGGAAAACATGAAAGGCGTCGTGCCGGGCGTGCTCGATCCTGGCACCTACTACCTGAATCCCTACCTCTACAACGTGGTCGAAGTGACCTTGCAGAGCCAGCGTTTCGTGTTGGGCGGCGAGGATGCCATCAGTTTTTCGACGCTGGACGGTTTTAGTGTCCAGGTCGAAGGGACCATCGAATTTGGTATCGAGCGCGACAAAGCGGCGCTGATTACCCATCAGGTCGGCGATATGGAAGACGTGCTGAAAAAGCTGATCCTGCCCAGGGCACGGGGTTTCAGCCGGATCGAGGGCAGCAAGCATCCAGCGATCAACTTCATCGTCGGCGAAACCCGCCAACGATTTCAGGACAATCTGGAGCAACACTTGCGCGAGAACGCGCGGCGTTGGGGTGTGGCGATCAAGTCGGTGCTGATCCGCAACATCGTCACCCCGGATGCCATCGCCAGCATTATCCGTGACCGCGAAGTGAGCGTACAGAACGCCCGCAAGTTCGAGCAGCAAATCGAACAGGCCCGCTCGCTGGCGGAATTGACCCGACAGGAAATGCTGGCGCGACAAAACGAGGAGAAAGTTGCAGCAGAAACCAGCCGCATCCAGGCAGTGATCCGGGCGCAACAGGATTTGGCGGTGAAAGTGACGGCGGCCAACCAAGAACTGGAAGTCGCCAAATTGGAGAACGAGGCCACCGCCGCCCAGGTCGAGGCAATTCTGGCTAAGGCGCAAGCCGAGCGCGACGTGATTGCGCTCAGCAACAAAGCGCAAGCCGACGTGCTTGCCGCGCAGGTGCGGGCCTTCAAGACCGGCATGAATCTGGCGCGCTATTCCTTCTATCAAAAACTAGGGCCGCGCATCGTCTCGCTACTGGGCAGCGATGCCCCCGATAGTTTCGGCGGGCTGTTCCAACCCTATCTGTCGAGGGAGGTTAAGCCGTGAACCGGATCGCGGGGACGGTGGCCGGCTTGCTCGCCGTGCTGGCAGGAAGTTGGCTCGTTTGGCAATGGGGGTTCTGCCGGTTCTACGTGCCACCTGGTCAGATGGCGATCATCACCGCTAAAAGCGGCGATGCCCTGCCGCCAGGGCAAATCCTGGCGAAACTGGGACAGCGGGGTATTCAGGAACAGGTGCTCGGCGAAGGGCGGCATTTTCTCAATCCCTGGTTGTACGAGCACAAGATCGTGTCACTCTTCGTGATTCCACCCAGCAAGGTCGGGGTGGTCACCTCCAAGGTTGGCGCCGAACTGCCGCCCGGCGAGTTTTTGGCGGAACCCGGACAAAAAGGCATCTGGCGTGCTGTGCTGGGTCCCGGCAAGCATCGCCTGAACCCTTATGGCTATCAGATTGATATCGTGGACGCCGTCAGCATTCCGGTGGGCTACGTTGGCGTGGTGACCAGCTTGTCCGGGAAACAGACCACTCCCGATGCCTTCGCCGGTCCGGGCGAAAAGGGCGTGCGGCGGGATATCCTGCAACCCGGTTTGTACTACGTGAACCCCAAGGCGCTACAGGTCGATCTGCTGGAAATCGGCATCAACCAGGTCTCACTACTCGGCAAAACCGGCGGCGAGGTGGTGACCAAGGGGCAAATCGCGTCCCAGAATGCGGCGATGGTGAACTTGCAGAGGCGAGCGCTGGCGGAGCAGATGGAAAAGCGGATGGACTATGTCGCGCAACAGCGAGCGCAGGAATCCACCGCCGATAAAACGCGATTGGAAAGCCTGGCGGCGCGGAATGCCCCGCAACAACAAGCCAAACAAGCCACATCGGGGTCACTGGTCGCGTCGAAACCCGCACTGCCAACGGACGCCAGCAACGTACTGAGCCTGAACCAATTCGTCGAGTTTCCGTCTCGCGATGGCTTCGAGATCAGCCTGGATATGACGGTGGAGTTCGAACTTTTGCCGGAACACATCGCCTGGATTTATCAGAGCTACGGCGATCTGCCGGCCGTGGTGGACAAGATTATCATGCCGCAGATTTTGTCGGTGTCGCGGCTGAAGGGGTCGGCCTATCGGGCCAAGGATTTCATCGTCGGCGAAGGGCGAGAAAAATTTCAGAACGATCTGACCGAGACGCTGGACAAAGCTATCGGGGAGAAACGGATCGTCGTGCATGACGCACTGATCCGGCATGTCAACGTGCCTGAACAAATTCTCGATCCGATTCAGCAGTCCAGCATCGCCGTCGAGCAGGATTTGACCAATAAGGAGAAGCAGAACACCGCCCGCAAACAGGCGGAACTGAACACGGAGCTGGGACTGGTGGAGCAGCGTCGCCGACAGGTGGCCCAGGAAACCGAAAAACTGAAAGCCGAGATTCTGGCCGATCAGGAAAAGCAGGTGGCCCAACTACAGGCGGAAGCTGTGCGGCAGACCGCCGAGATTGGGCGACAAACGGCGCTAGTCCGTGCCGACAAAACCCGCAAGCTCGGTCAGGCACAGGCCAGTACCATAGCGTGGGTGGAGGGTGAAAAGGCTAAGGGATTCGAGCTGAAAGCAGCGGCGTTCGGCGATCCGGCGGCATTCACTTTGTGGGAGTTCGCCAACAATCTGAATAAGGATTTACGGGTCAATATTCTGCACGCCGGTTCCGGTACACTATGGACAGATTTGGAAAAAGCGACCTTGGGTGAATTGGGCGGAGCAGCGGTGCTGGATAAAAAATAATCGATTACTAGGGTAGATGGCCATATCGGGTTATGCCGATCAGAATAATATCGATACCAAAAAATTAAAAAATTAACTTGCCGAATGGCTAAAAGCACGGGGGAGGATTCATGTGCAAACGTAGAAGAGTCGTGGATTCGTATTGCCTTTATAGGCGCCAAGGTACCAATACGATTTATGCTCGTGATCGATATGGCCGCTACAACGCATACCAGGTAAACGGGCAGCGCGTAACGATTCTGCCAGGCAGAATTACAACATTACCCCCGATTTACGGTCGTGTAAATTTCGCTAATAATGTGCGATTCACCGGACGCACGCGCAATCAAGGCGCGTTACAGATAGCGTTTGAAGCGACTCCCAAGGCCCAGAGGCTTTCGACAGGATGGGTTGATTTACCGCAGACTCGCGCGTCCTCCCGGCGAGAAACGAACCAAGGAATGAATGCTGCGATGATTGCGCTGACAGGAGTCACTCGTTCAGCGACCAATTACGTCATATGGTTTGATGGACTCCATCCCGGTGTTGGTCTTCGATCCGATCAACCTTGGGAATGGTGTCACTTGCTCGCCCACAGCATGGGTGGAGCGGATGATGCCACTAATATTGTGGCCGCTCGAAAAGGCAATAATTCAGAGCAATTGGCCATTGAAAGTGCGCTTCAGATGTATCGAATGGAGCAGATTTTTCAAATGAAAATCACAGTAGCTTGCTTAAATGGCGCTAATGGCAGACACATCGGAAATGTCATAAGATACAAAATTCGCTGCATTCACGGCGGACAATCATTTATTGTTTTTCTGGACTGCCTCAACGCGCCAGATCCCTCGCAAATTCACTACTACGGGCTGCTGGAATCAGTAGCCCGCTGGGCCAACAATTTGCTGATCCAGGCTTCGATGCAGATCCACGGCAACGCGGTCACGGCGGATGAGCGTCGCCAAGTCCTCGATTATATTGATGAACACGGTTAAAGCCGCAGGATCAAGTATTCTCTTGCTCTTGCCGCAGCAGCTGGCGAACCGCAGAATGGCGTATTTTAAGGGGTGCTTGCGCGAACACAGTGGTCCCCACTTTTTCAGATGCACGAGACTACCATCAACCGTTTAACCGAGGAGATTTGCAAGATGAGGGTGATCATCGCACGGCAGCGGGCCAAATCGGCCTTGAGCGTTGCCGCTCTAGCCATTTGGATACTGTTCGGACCGCTCGGCGCCGTCGCACAGGAGCCGCCACGCACCGCGCCAACCGCTCCTGGCAAAGCGCCGGCCGAGACACCACCCCTGCCGCCACCACTCGAGCAGGCGCCGCCCCCCGGCGGTGCGGCACCCGAGTCGAGTTCGGCCATTACCGTCCAGGTACCGGTAAACTCCAACATGTCGTTGGTCCATGTCGGCAGTAGCGACTCCTTTGCCATCACGCCCGAGGGACGCCAGGCCGCCACTCATCTGTTCGACGCCCTGGAGGCGCTGGACCGCAAGGAACCTGACAAGGTGACGGAAAAGGCTAAGGCCGCGCTGGCCATTTATGCCACCATCATCCCACGCGAAAACTACGGCGGCGAATACACCGCCTTGCAGTGGTTTTGCGACTATCTGATCGCGGACCAGGCGAAGAAAACCGAAATGATCGCCGATCCCTTCGTCAATGAATTCTTCAAAATGTTTGGCGGCGACGACTATGCAGTGCTCAAGGAATACCTCAAGCGCAAGTATCGGCTGAAGGACACCGGCGACGAGGAGACCTACACCGGTCAGATGCGTAAGGCATATCTCGAAGATACCATCCTGTTCAATAACCCTCGGCGCGAGAGCTGGGAACATACCACTGAACTCATGGCTCTGCTGGATCTGAAGCCGGGCGCGACCATCGCCGACGTCGGCTCCGGTCCTGGCTACTATTCCTTCCGCTTCGCCAAGATAGTCGGACCGACCGGCCGGGTGATCGCTATCGACACCGTGGCCGAGCACCTGAAGTACGTCGAGCAGACCAAGGCACGGCTCGGTGTTACCAATATCGAGACTATCCAGACCGATGGCAAGACCCTGGGCTTGAAAGGGCGTAAGGTAGACGCAGTGTTTTTGTGTTCGCTCTATCACAACATCTACGCCATGTCCACGGCGCCCGAGCGCGATTCGTTCGTCAACGCCATCAAGGATGCGCTGACCGACGATGGCCTGCTCTATTTGGCCGACAATGGCCTGGTCCAGCCGGGAATCCTGCCTTATCACGGCCCTTACATCGCCAAGGAACTGATCATCGCCCAAATGCTGAACTACGGATTCGACCTGCTGCGCCAGTACCAGCATATCCCACAGCGTTATCTGCTGGTCTTCAAAAAGCGGCCCGAAGGCCGGCCGCCGGCGCCGATTCCCAGCGTGGTAATGCCTGGCCAAAGCCCGGCGCAAAGTGGTACTGCTCCCAAGGGATCGACCCCGAAAACTCGATAAATAAGGTCTCGATCACTGTGGATAACAGCCTGATCGGCGCGGTCGCCGCCCTTGGGTCGGCGGCCTCGTGGGCGCTGGGCTCGGTACTGTTTCGCCAGCTGGGCGACCACCTGCCACCGGTTGCCCTGACCTTCGCCAAAGGCATTACGAGCGTCGTGTTACTCGGCATCGCGGTCACCGCCATCGGTTTCGAGTCGATCGGTGGGAACGCCTGGTTGCTGCTAATTCTGAGCGGCCTGCTGGGCATCGCTCTGGGCGATACTCTGTTCTTTTTGGCGTTGAACAATCTCGGTGCTCACGCGGTCGTGATTCTGTTCACCTTGGGCCAAGTGCTGACCGTGATGTTGGCAGTGTTCTGGTTGGGCGAGCAGCCGGAACCTCTCGACTGGGCCGGGATCGGCTTAGTCTTAATGGGAGTCACGGCCGTGATGTGGACCCGCATCGGCGGTGAGGAAGGGCGCACCGGTCTCGTGGGTATCCTGTATGGCCTGCTTTCGGTGATCGCCATGGCGGTGTCAATCATCATCGCCAAGGAAGCGCTGGCGACCACGGGCAGCGTTCAGGCCACTTTTATTCGCATGGTCGCGGGTACTGTCGGGATCTTCCTATTCGGGCAGGCCACCGGTCAGATCGTGAGCGGGCTGAATGCTCTGCGCCAGCCACGATTTTTTGGGTTCTTTTTGCTATCGGTGGTGGTCGTGACGTTTGGTGGATTCTGGCTATCGCTAGTGGCGATCGCTCATTTGGATGTGTCTATCGCCAATACGCTCAACGCTACTGAACCGCTGTTTGTCCTGCCGCTGGCGGCTTTCTTGCTGAAGGAGAAAATCACGCCGCCCGTGGTGATCGGCAGCTTGGCGACGGTGGGCGGGATCGTGCTGATCCTGGCCCCCTGGTGATGGCGATGGCGATGGCGCGAACATCGACCGTCGTGGATCCGGATGCATGGCCATGGCTCGGCTGAACCCAGGGGCGTCGGATACCGGCGCGGCGGGTCAGCCGACCTTCGTCGCCCGTGGCCTGACGAAAACTTACCGCACCGACGCCGGTGAAGTCCACGCGCTGCGCGGGATCGACCTGGAACTATGGCCCGGCGAGCTAGTGGTCATGCTGGGGCCGTCGGGTAGCGGTAAGTCCACCTTTCTCAACATTCTCGGCGGCCTCGACATACCGACCGCCGGCCAGGTTTTGTATCGCGGCGCCGACCTTGCCGCTTTCAACGAGCGCGCGCGCACCCGCTATCGCTGCGAGCAGATTGGCTTCGTGTTCCAATTCTACAACCTGATTCCCAGCCTGACCGCGCTCGAAAACGTGATGCTCGCCACCGAGGTCGTCGCCAATCCCCTGCATCCGCAAGAAGCGCTCGATCTGGTCGGGCTGTCCGAACGTTCCGACCACTTTCCAGCCGAGATGTCGGGCGGCGAGCAACAGCGCGTCGCCGTGGCCCGCGCCATCGCCAAGCGTCCGTCGATATTGCTCTGCGATGAACCGACCGGTGCCCTGGATTCCAACACAGGGATCTTGGTGCTGGAGGCGATCGAGACAGCGAGCCGGGCGCTGCAAACCACCACCGTTTTGATCACCCACAACGTTTCGATCGCGGCGATGGGCGATAGGGTGGTCTCTTTCACCAACGGCCACATCGCCGATATCCGGACCAACGACCGCCGCCGGCCGGCCCGAGAACTTTCCTGGTAGGTTGGGAGCCACGGCATTGCGTGTTCTCGACAGAAAGATCTTGCGCGACCTGAAGCGGCTATGGAGCCAGGCGCTGGCGATTGCCCTGGTCACGGCAGTCGGCACGGCAGGGTTCGTGATGTCGCTGGGTACCATCGACTCGCTGGAGCAGACCCAGGCCGTTTATTATGAGCGTTACCGCTTTGCCGATGTGTTCGCCTCGGTACGTCGTGCCCCTGAGTCGCTAGCCGATAAGCTGGCCGCCATTTCCGGTGTCAAGCAGGTCAGCACGCGCATTACCCATAACGTTGTCCTCGACATCGAGGGCATGTCCGAGCCGGTCAATGGCCTGCTTTCATCGCTACCGGAAGCGGGCGGGCTGAATCAGATTCACCTGCGGCGCGGCCGGGTGGCACTGCCAGGCTCGACCCAGGAAGTCGTGCTGACCGAGGCTTTCGCCAACGCTCGCGGCCTGACTTTGGGAAGCAGCTTCTGGGCGACCCTGAAAGGGCAAAAGCGCCAGCTCACCGTAGTCGGCATCGCCCTGTCGCCGGAATACGTCTTCTTCGGTGTACCAGGGGCCATGGTGCCCGATGATGAGCGTTTCGGCGTGTTGTGGATGGACCGTAAGGCGTTGGCTGCCGCTTTCGACCTGGAAGGCGCTTTCAACGATGCCGTGCTATCGCTGATGCCCCGCGCGGATGAGGCTGAAGTGATCAGCCAAGTTGACGCGCTGCTTGATCCCTACGGCGGCGTGGGTGCTTATGGTCGCGGCGACCACATTTCTCATGCCACGCTGTCCGGCGAAATCGCGCAATTACGCGCCTCGATCTATCTCGCCGCCCCGATCTTCATCGGCGTGGTGGCCTTTCTGCTGCATATGCTGATGATGCGGCACGTCGAAACCGAGCGCCAGCAGATCGGGACACTAAAGGCGTTTGGGTACAGCAACGCCGCTATCGCCTGGCACTATTTCAAGTTCGTGTTGGCCATCGTCGTGGTGGGAGTGCTGATAGGGCTAATCGTCGGCGCCCGGGCCGGCCAAGCGGTCACGGAACTCTATGCGGCCCACTACCGCTTTCCCTTTCTGGAGTACGTGCTTACGCCTAACGCATTCATGCAGGCCACTGCCGTTCCGCTGGCGGCGGCGCTGGTCGGTGCTATGGGCAGCTTACGGGATGTGATCAAGTTGCCACCGGCGGTGGCGATGCGCGCACCACCGCCACCGGTTTATCGCCGCACCCTGATCGAACGCCTCGGGCTGCACCTGCCGATGGATCAGCCGACACGGATGATCCTGCGCCATATCGTCCGCTGGCCGTTACGCTCGATGCTGAGCGCGCTGGGCATCGCCGCCGCCACAGCCATTTTGGTCGCGCCGCTTGGGGTGCTCGACTCAGCGGTGTACATGATCGACACCCATTTTTTTCGCGCTGAACGCCAGCACATGACCGTCGCGTTCGCCCAGACTCGACCTCACAAGGCCATTTACAACATGGAGCACTATCCTGGCGTGCTGCAAGTGGAGCCTTTCCGGGTGACGCCAGCCAAGATCCGTTACGGTCTGCGCTCGCGCCGGGTGACGCTGGTCGCTCGCGAGGGTCTCGGTGAATTGTCGCGGCCACTCGACCGCGAACTGCAACCGATGGCGATTCCGACTCAAGGCGTGGTCATTTCCAGCGCCATGGCGCAATGGCTAGGGGTCGGTCGGGGGGATCGGGTGGCCATCGAGTTGCTGGAAACCCATCAGGCCGCCCTCGATATGCCCGTCACCGCTGTCGCCGAATCCTACGTCGGTTTGACTTTCTTCATGGTGTTCATCGACCGCAACTTGTTGAACCATCTCATGAAGGAGGGCGACGTGATCACCGGGACGCACTTGCGCCTCGATTCGACCGAGCTGGAACCGCTGTACGACCATCTTAAAAACACCCCCGCCATCACTGGCGTGGTTTCCCATGCCGCCTCGCTGGCCGCGATGCGCCGGATCATGGCCCAGAACCTGCGCATGACGCTGGTCAACATCGTGGTGGCGGCCATCATTATCTTTGGGGTGGTTTACAACAGCGCCCGGATCTCACTGGCCGAACGGGCACGGGAACTGGCCAGCATGCGCCTGCTCGGCTACTCGCGCTTTGATGTCTCTTATATCCTGCTGGGCGAGCTTGGAATTTTGACCCTGGCGGCCATTCCGGTCGGCTGTAGTCTGGGCTATGGATTTGCCCACATGCTAACCGAGGGTACCGCCAACGAGATGTTCCGACTGCCGTTGCACATAGAGAGTGCCAGTTTTGGCTATGCCGCCCTCGTGGTACTCACGACCGTGGTTCTCACCGCGATGGTCGTCACCCGTAAGATCTTCCAGCTCGACATTATCTCTATTTTGAAAACAAGGGAATGACCTCGGATCTATTGCCGACATCGTCATTCCATTGCCACATCAAATAATCATATTCCAGCAAAGAAGGTATGACGATAGGACGACAAGCGAGCGGTGATGAGTATCCGACCGCTCTGGGAATTTCGGAGGCTGTTTGGTGTGAGTCACGCTGCTGTGGCGAACTCGTTCAGTTGGCGATATGGCATAGAGCTTGGCGATGCCTGTAGGTCAATACTGGGGTTCGACCACAACCTGAGTGACTGGCCCAGTAATCTGTCCTTGAGACAAGAAAAAGCCGATGGGGGAAACCCCCATCGGCGAGTATGGCTATGAGCTGGCGAAGAATCCCCGCTTCGGTAATGACACTGGAAATCCAGCCTTGCTGGTCGTGTTCGAACAACTCACTTTGCGGTACGTTCGTTCAACTTTTCGAGGAAAAGATTCATAAAAGCGGCGACCACGTAAGGATGCCGGGCGGTAATCAGCCGACCATCGACATGGGTGTCGGCCAACGACCGATGCTTCTGGTCGTAAACGAGTACGGCACCCGTGTTGCGGATATCGTGCATGATGTTGTGGGAACAGGTGACCTTGCGGCCTTGGAGCAAGTCCGGCGCCGGTGTCAACAGCCACAGCGAATGGCAGATCGTGCCGATCAACAGATGGTCGGCGGCGAACGCCCGGCGCATGAACTGGGTCGCCTTGGGCTCGTTGGGTTGGCCTTCGTCCACATGCACTTCGTACCGCAGCATGTCCATGGCATAACCGCCGACCAAGATCAGCCCCGAGTAATCTTCCAAGCGAACTTGATCGAGATCCTTGGTGACGCGAATTTCCTGATCGCTGTCGTTGCCTTTGAAAGTGCGTTCCTGGGCACCGCGCAGATTCGAAATGAATTCGGTGCTGTACCCATTGGCCGGAAAAAACATGGTAAAGGCACCCGGTTCCGTGTCGTCGAAGTGCGACTCGATCATGATCGCGATACGCTTGGGATGCGAATGAGATGACATCGTGGTAATCCTCCTGGGGACGAGGTATGGCAGCAATCAGCGTACGTTGGTGAACGCGGCGCGATAGATCTTGCGGCTGTTGGGAGCGGTCACCGCCGCCGGGTCGAGTTTCGCGAGATGCCCGGTATAGAAATACGGTTGCACCGTACCTTGCTCCGGAGGTTGCACGAATGCGTAATAGAGCGTCACTGGTTGGGTATGGAATTGCTGGGCGGTGATGTAGCCGACCAAGCAATGCTCAAAGGAGTGCAGGGAATTCTTCCAGGAATGTTGTTTTGGGAAGCAGTTGGCCGCTCCCGGCCCACACGGATAAGGCTGATTGGTACGGCCGTCGACCATGTGCCAGATTTCGTGGTTCTGGTGATCGACCATGTACTTGAACCAGTAATCGTAGGTATTGATCAGATAGCCGGCATAGTTGGGATCGATCAGGCTGAAAGTAGCGGAAACTTGATCCAGTTCGGCCAAACCCCACCATTCTTTGTCGGGGTCGATGGTACCGTCGAGCAGCGGCCGCCGACCCCACGATCCCGTTTCGGGAATGTAAGCTTGTTCCAAAAGCGCGGTGGCATTACGCCAACCGAATTCGACCAGATCGAGGTTGCCGGTCATCCGGCCGATTAAGTGGATCATCCACATAGTCTTAACCGAATGGCCGAAATCGGTGTGAGGGGTCTCCAACCGACGAGTGTCGGTGGCCGTGGCGGCGCCCCAGAACAGATTTTGGCGCGGGCTGTAGAATTGCTGGATCATGGTGCGGGCCAGCCTCGCCAGATCGTTTTTCCACTCGGTACGGTATGGCTCGGGTAGAGCAGGTGTCGCCGCCAGCATGAACGCGTAGACTTGATCGAGCTGCGCGACCAACTCGCGCTGGTCAGGGGTGTCGCCGTCCGGTGATAACTCGCGCACCCAGGTCACGAACTGCTGTTCCTGATCGAAGTAGGTGCGGAAAATGTAGTTTTTCAGCGCCAGCAAATCTTCCAGCAGTTTCGGATCGCGGGTCAGGTAATAGACCATACCGATACCGGTAGCGGCATAGGCGAGGTCCTGGCTGGTTCGCTGCAACGGTGCCGGGCCGGGAATCCATTGGTTATTTTGGAGAGTCCTGTAACTGTAGGCGCCACCGTTTTTTTGATCGAAGAACTGGGTTCGTTCGAAGTTGATGCCATCATAGGCGAGTTTTAGGAAGCTTTCGTCGCCGGTCATGTGGAAGGCTACCGCATAGGCGTAAACCTGCCGCGATAGCGCCCGCAAGTATTGACGCTGTTCCGGGTAGACAAAAACGATGCCCGACGCGGCATATCGTTGCTCGGGACAGAGTCGGGCTGGATCGATCGGCGAGCCGTCGTTGCAGCGATAAGTTGGGAAATCGCCGCGCGGATTACCGATAGCCGAGTCCATCAGCCAGAACGGCAATAGATCGTCCCGCAAATGAGTGAGCCACCGCTCCCCCGCCGGCAAACGAGTCAAGAGCTCATTCAAACGGTATTGGGGGACCAGTTTGGGCGCGGTGATCGTTTCGACCGCGCCTCCCACCGAGGCAATCGACAAAGCGGCTGTCAGGATTACTCCGATGCCAACGGCTTTGGCGCGACGACCGAATAGGGTTTGGCAAATCACGATGTTATCTCCCCGAATTGTTTGTTAATTTTTCTCGATTCCGGATCACTCGTTTTCATTATGGGGTCGCCTTGAGCATGCCGTCCGCAGCGATTTCGATCGACCAGCCCGGCGTGTCACTGAAAGCGAGATTGATCTTGCGCGGGCTGTTTCCGTCGATACCAGCGTCCGCATCGAGCCCGAAGCTACTGGCGGCACCGACGGTTATAGGGCCTTTCTGATGAAGGCTAAATAGCCCTCTGCATGTTCCCAGCAGCAATCCGCCATCGGTTGTAGTTCCCGCATCGGTAGAATATGGCTGCTGTGTGGGGATAGCTAAGTCAAGTCCCGACTTGGAAGTGCCCGTATTAATGAGACATCCGCCTGTTACTTGACCGTTTGAAGAAACTTCCAAAATCACCGCGATATGCTGACTGCCATTTGTAATCGTATTGAGCACCGGTCCTGACATGGTGTTTCCTCTCGTTTTTCAATGGTTGATAAATGAAAGCTAAAATCGACTGCTTTGAAATAGTTGGTGAAAACTGGCATCAGAAAACGTGACTAACCTTAGCGGGTTAACGAAAATCCTCCTCCCAATGACCGAACAACTGTTTTTTTGCGGCTTGATCAACTCCCTCTGTTTCACATTCGGCGATAGCCCGGTGGAGATCGTGGAGCCCGAGAATTGCTCGCCTATCAAGGTGTAGTAGAAAACCGTGTAATGTCAACTTTAAATCACTAGTAATTTTTATTATTGTTTCATAAGTCCGATACATTATGAGCGATGAATACACAGGGAATTGTCGGGTACAGAACTGGGGCACGCCACGTTCGCGCAAAAACGCACGCTCGTCGAACTGCCGATCGATCGAGTCGTGGTCACCAATGACAAGGTCGAAATCCGCTACGTCATCCCGACCAGTTCCGCAGCGAGCAACCCGTTTTTGTCATTTGCGTAAAGACTATTTCCATCAACCCAGCGCCGGGGCAGCAGCACGAACGTCCGGCTCTCCTTGGGGCGCAGCACCACCGCCCAGCGGAACTTGAATCTCTGCAGGTCCATTCCTCGCAGCTTGCTGCGGGGCCGTTTATTTGCGCCGCGACCCAATCCATCAAAGTGCCCGGGTAGCTTCCATCCACCCCGACCTTCCTCAGCTTCTTGCAGCCGCCCGGCAGACGTGCCTGGCTCCCGTCGCGCGACCCGTGATAGAAATAGTCGTAAACCGCGCTCCACATCGGGAACTTGCGGGGCAATTGCCGCCATCGACTGCCGGTCTTCAGCACGTAGAGATACCTAGTGCAGGCTCAGCTCTCGCGGTCTTCCCACCATCAACACCGTAGCGTAGGTGCGGCTTCAGGTCACGCCACGCACCGTCACCCAGGTTGCTCGGTTAGCGCCCCTTCCACTTTTTTGTCGCATGTCGATCCAAAGACCACCACGCTCACTCATTAAACCTAGCTGCCCTGGAAAAACAGGAAGTGCTCGCTTTTCTGAAACCTCTGGGCAAGACCGTTGTAGAGATCTAAGCGCGCAACTCAACTGGTTATCGCGCCTTTTACCCAAGATTCAACGGGCCTATCGCCTAGGCGATAGGCCCAAGGTGATCGAAGCGCTGAATCAAGAGCGCGATACCTGGATTTTCCAAGCAGAGTTCATCAAGCCCAATCGGCGGGTGGTCTACCTGCTGCGGCTGAATCTCTACTTCGTCGATCTCGATACCGATAACCTCGATTGTCAGAAATCTTAGTCGACAATTAATTTCAATATTTACATATTACGTTTTATGTAATAATGAATTCAACCCCTCGTTAGTTGGCCCTGTGGGAGCGAAGCTACAATTTGACGATATAAGTAATTGCTAGGGCACGTCATCAATCAGGGGATTTACCAAGCTAACTCATAGAGAGTTAGCTTGATGGAGGGGCTGACTGATGACGCGACGTTATGCGTTGAGAGACGACCCGTGGGAACGGATCGAAGGGTTTTTGCCTGGGCGAAAAGAGACCGTTGGCGTGACCGCCCAAGACAATCGGCTATTTGTTGAGGCGGTCCTTTACCGTTATCGCGCTGGCATCCCGTGGCGCGATTTGCCGGAGCGTTTTAGCCACTGGAGCGTGGTGCACACGCGTTTCAGCCGTTGGGCTGAAAGCGGTGTTTGGAAACACGTTTTCAAAGTGCTCGCCGCCGATGCCGACCACGAATATGCCATGCTCGACCGCACGATTGTGCGGGCGCGCCTGCACAGCGCGGGAGCGTTAAAAAAACGGTGCGCAGGCGATCGGGCAAAGCAAGGGGGGGCTGAGCACCAAAATCCACGCCATGGGCGACGCCTTGGGCAACCCCACGAGCTTTCACCTGACGGAAGGACAGGCCTAACGGGGCAGCGGATACTTATCCGCTGCCCCGTAGTGCGGGCGCGAAGCGTCCGCACTACATTAGTGATTATATGGTTTCCGCCTATCTACCAAATTGATTATCATTAAAATTAACTAGTTATTTTTAATTATTTTTATTTGCTGTATAACATCCTTATCTCACACAATTCCAACTAAATCACGCCAACCTTTCCACCTCATAAATCCCGCCGATCACCACGTACTCGTCCTCACCCTTTAACATCCCCGGCAACAACCGATTGTAGAAAAACACCTTGGATACTGGCACTCGTGCCCGTAGCATATGATCGCCGAACTCCTCGGCACGCTCGCGGCGGACGCTGAAGGAACTGAGGTTGTTGAGCAGCACGATCCAGCGGTGACGGTCGGGCTTGGCCAGCACCTGATCATCGCTGAATCGATTGAAACCTCGATACAGGGTCAGGTGGGTCAAGTCCGGCTGCTGGCAGTGCAATTCGTACTGACAATAGGTGTACAGCAGGTCCAGTTGCGCCTCTAGCGCGTTGGTGTTGTACAAACCCTGGCTGCACACTTCCATAAAATGCTCGTAGGCGTCCTCGGTGCGATCATCAAGCAGGACACCATGAAAGCGGGTCAGCAACCCGAAGCGCGATTCCACCCACGCTTTTAACACGGCGCCTTCCCGACTATTGGGATCGAAGGCCCAGCCGCGCACCATGCGTAGATAATCCGCCCGCCCGCGCAGCTTAGGCCGACTCTGCCGCGAATCGGTTGCTGGGTCTGGCATCAACCCCGCCTCTTCCAGCGCCTCCAGTCGAAAATGCACGGTCATGTAATCCATGAAGCGTCGCGCCCGTTCGGCGGGATCCGCCAACCGTTCCAACAAGGGAAATAGATCGGTGTGCAATTCCGCGACGCCATCGAGCAGCAACGGTGCCGGGTGATGCTGGAATGTTAAGCCACCCAAAATCACCGCCGGCAGATTGCAGCGGTTGATCGGCAGGCAGGCACTTTTAGGAAGGCGCGGCCCCCATTCGGGCGTCGCGGAAGAATTGTTATCAATCTGACAAGTGGCCACGTTTGTCATCTATGCAACTCAGCTCCTGGCTGCCCTCCACAGAAAAATAGCAGCGAAAACAGATCATTGCTGAATATCTCTCCTTGGCACGGCACTTGAACCAGAATGGGCGAAAGCAAAGTTTATCCATTCAGTGAACATCTCATCAGGAGAGCAGCTCATGATACGTCAATGCGCGATTTACGGGAAAGGCGGCATCGGTAAATCGACCACCACGCAAAACCTGGTAGCGGGATTGGCCGCCGAAGGCAAGAAAGTCATGATCGTGGGTTGTGATCCCAAGGCCGATTCCACCCGGCTGATTCTGCACGCCAAGGCTCAGAGCACCATCATGCAGATGGCAGCGGACGCCGGCACCGTCGAGGACCTGGAACTGGACGACGTGTTGAAGGTGGGTTACGGCGGCATCCGCTGCGTCGAATCCGGTGGTCCCGAGCCGGGTGTCGGTTGCGCCGGGCGCGGCGTCATCACCGCTATCAACTTCCTGGAAGAGGAGGGCGCCTACGAGGAAGAGCTCGATTTCGTGTTCTACGACGTGCTGGGCGATGTGGTGTGCGGCGGCTTCGCCATGCCGATCCGCGAGAACAAGGCCCAGGAAATCTACATCGTGGTGTCGGGCGAGATGATGGCGATGTACGCGGCCAACAATATCGCCAAGGGCATCGTCAAGTACGCCAGTTCCGGCAAGGTGCGTCTGGCCGGCCTCATCTGCAACTCGCGCAAGACCGACCGCGAAGCCGAACTGATCGAGGCGCTGGCCGCTCGCCTGGGTACCCAGATGATTCATTTCGTGCCGCGCGACAACGTGGTGCAACGGGCCGAAATCCGCCGGATGACGGTGATCGAGTACGACCCCACCGCCAAGCAGGCCGACGAATATCGCGAACTGGCCCGTAAGATCGTCGAGAACAAGAAGCTGGTCATTCCCACTCCCCTCACTATGGACGAGTTGGAAGACCTGCTGCTGGAGTTCGGCATTCTTGACGAGGAAGACGAATCCATCGTTGGCAAGACCGCTGCGGAAGAAACCCAGCTGGCCGCCGCTTGATGATTGACCTCTTACCAGCCCTCCCCCACTGAGGGGGAGGAGGTCGGAACTGATAGTTGAGTAACCACCATGACCATGAATCGCCAAGAAACCGAACAACTGATCCAGGAAGTGCTGGAAGTCTATCCGGAGGCGACCGGCAAGCAACGCGCCAAGCACTTGATGGCCAACGATCCTGCTCTGGAAAAATCCAACAAGTGTATCGTCGCTAACAAGAAGGCCTTGCCCGGCGTGATGACCGCTCGCGGCTGTGCCTACGCCGGTGCCAAGGGTGTGGTTTGGGGGCCGGTCAAGGATGTGTTGAACATCTCGCACGGTCCGGTCGGCTGCGGCCAGTTCTCGCGGGCCGGTCGCCGCAACTACGTGACCGGCTACAGCGGGGTCAACGTCTTCAACGATCTGAACATCACCTCCGACTTCCAGGAAAAGGACGTGGTGTTCGGCGGCGACAAGAAGCTGGCCAAGATCATCAGCGAACTCGATGGCCTGTTCCCGCTGGCCAAGGGCGTCACGATTCAATCCGAGTGCCCCATCGGCCTGATCGGCGACGACATCGAGGCGGTCGCCAAGAAATCCGCCAAGGAAATCGGCAAGGTGGTGGTGCCGGTGCGCTGCGAAGGTTTCCGGGGCGTATCGCAATCCCTCGGCCACCACGTCGCCAACGACTCGCTGCGCGACTGGGTGCTGCATGGTCGCGACGACGACCAAAGCTTCGAGTCCACCCCCTACGACGTGGCGATCACCGGCGACTACAACATCGGCGGCGATGCTTGGTCTTCGCGGGTGCTGCTGGAAGAAATGGGTCTGCGGGTGATCGCGCAATGGTCGGGCGACGGTTCGATTCCAGAAATGCAAACCACCCGCCACGCCAAACTGAATCTGCTGCATTGCTACCGCTCGATGAACTACATCAGCCGGCACATGGAAGAGAAATACGGCATGCCGTGGATGGAATACAACTTCTTCGGTCCGACCAAGATCGCCGAAAGCCTGCGCAAAATCGCCGCGTTCTTCGACGACACCATCAAGGAAAACGCCGAGCGGGTCATCGCCAAGTATCAGCCAGCCATGGACGCCATCATTGCCAAGTACCGGCCTCGGTTGGAAGGCAAGCGGGTGTTGTTGTTCGTTGGCGGTCTGCGTCCCCGCCACATCATCGGTGCGTATGAAGACCTCGGCATGGAAGTGATCGGTGCCGGCTACGAGTTCGCCCACAACGACGACTACGACCGCACCTTCAAGGAATTGCAGGAGGGCGCGTTGATTTACGACGACGCCACCAGCTTCGAGCTGGAATCCTTCGTCGAGCGGCTGAAGCCCGATCTGATCGGCTCCGGCATCAAGGAGAAGTATGTGTTCCACAAGATGGGCATCCCCTTCCGGCAGATGCACTCCTGGGATTATTCCGGTCCCTATCACGGCTACGACGGCTTCGCTATCTTCGCCCGCGATATGGATATGACCATTAACAACCCCTGCTGGAACAAGCTGAAAGCGCCGTGGCAGCAGAAGAGCGCCAGCGCCGAAGCCTTGCAAGCGGTCGCCTGAATATGAGCTGCCGTGGGTTGGATTAGCTAGCGCGAAACGTCTGATCCAACTCACCGGCCAGCGTATTCGGCCGCGGCCCAGTGCCCATCCCTGAGTTATGCCCGGATCGAACGACCCGGAAGAGGAACTAGTCATGCAAGACGCCGACGCCATTAAACCTGGTTATCCGTTGTTTAATGAAGATCCATACCAACAGGCTTTCGCCCGCAAAAACGTTTTCGAGGAAAGAGCGCCCAAGGAAAAGCTGGAAGAAGTGTTCCAGTGGACCACGACGGAAGAATACAAACAGCTCAATTTCCAGCGCGAAGCTCTGACCATCAATCCTGCGAAAGCCTGTCAGCCGCTGGGCGCGGTGTTGTGCGCGTTGGGTTATTACAAAACCCTGCCTTACGTCCACGGCTCGCAGGGCTGCGTCGCCTATTTCCGCACTTATTTCAACCGGCATTTTCGGGAACCGATCGCCACCGTCTCCGACTCGATGACCGAGGACGCGGCGGTGTTCGGCGGGCAGAAAAACATGTTCGAGGGTTTGGAAAACTCGCTGAAGCTCTACCAGCCGGAAATGATGGCGGTATCCACCACCTGCATGGCGGAGGTGATCGGCGACGACCTCAATGCGTTCATCACCAACGCCCGCAAGGACGGCCGGGTGCCGATGGACTTTCCGATTCCCTTCGCCCATACCCCCAGCTTCGTCGGCAGCCATACCACCGGCTGGGACAACATGGAAGAAGGCGTGCTGCGCTATTTCACCCTCAACGAGATGGAGGGCAAAACGGTTGGCAGCAACGGCAAGCTCAACATCGTCACTGGCTTCGAGACCTATCTCGGCAACTTCCGGGTCATCAAGCGAATGTTGAAGGAGATGGGCGTCGAGTACACCATGCTGTGCGATCCGGAAGAGGTGCTCGATACCCCAACCGACGGCGAATTCCGCATGTACGCTGGCGGCACCCGGATCGAGGAGATCAAGGACGCCCCCAACGCCATCGATACCCTTCTGCTGCAACCTTGGACCTTGCCCAAGACCAAGAAGTACGTACAGGAAACCTGGAAGCATCCCGCTAGCCTCGTCGGCATCCCGATGGGCCTGAGCAGTACCGACGAGTTTCTGATGAAAGTGTCAGAACTCACCGGCAAGCCGATTCCCGATTCGTTGACCCAGGAACGGGGTCGGTTGGTCGACATGATGACCGATTCCCATTCTTGGCTGCACGGCAAGCGGTTCTCGGTGTTCGGCGATCCTGATTTCGTGACGGGCATGTGCCAATTTCTGCTGGAACTGGGCGCCGAGCCGCTGCACGTCCTTTGTCACAATGGCAGCAAGCGCTGGGCTAAGGACATCACCAAGCTGCTCAAGGACTCGCCCTACGGCCAGGGCGCCGAGGTCCATTTCGGTAAGGATCTCTGGCACCTGCGCTCGCTGGTGTTCGCCGACAAGCCGGACTTCCTGATCGGCAATTCTTACGGCAAATTCATCCAGCGCGACACCTTGCACAAGGGTAAGGAATTCGAGGTACCGCTGATCCGGTTCGGCTTCCCGTTGTTCGACCGCCACCACCTGCACCGCGACACCACGCTCGGTTACGAGGGCGCGATGCACATTCTCAAGGAGCTGGTGAATGCGGTCATGGAACGGCTTGACGAGGAAACCATGCAGATGGGCGAAACCGATTACGCCTTCGATCTGATCCGGTGATCCAGAAAAAAACCCTGTAGGGCGGATTGGCGAAAAGCGTCATCCGCCCTTGAGGAACGGGAAAACCAACCATGCCCAACGTCATGCTGCGAAACAACGCAGCCGGCCAACTGGTCTTTTACGTGACCAAAAAGGATCACGAGGAAACCGTGGTCGCGCTGGAACACGCCGGCCCCGGTATGTGGGGCGGCGAGATGGAATTGGCGGACGGTTCGCGCTTCTATCTCGAACCGTTCGATCAGCCGCCCAAGTTGCCGATGACCGTGCGAGTGAAGCGGCTATGAGCGCCGATCAACCGCTTCCCGACTGCATCGCCCTCCGGGTCGGGCTGGCCGCGCGGAGCCTGCCGGACATCGATTCGCGCCAGTTGTTGCGGGTGCTGCTCGCGGCAGTGGGCGAACCGTTGACCGAGGACAAGCTGGCCGGACTTACCGTCAAGGATCTCAAGATCGCCGCCGACGGCGCCTTGGGCGAAATCGACGGTCCCACTTTACGTCAAGCCCTTTCCTGCCTGAAGGGCGAGGATGGGATCGACGCAGCCGTCGCGATTCCCGATCCCCAACCCTACCACGAAGGCGATCTGCCAAATTCCATTCGCGTCGCCTGTGCCTCGAACCGGGGCGAGCGGTTGGATGGTCATTTCGGTTCCTGCGCCCGTTTCCTGATTTATCAGGTTTCGGCGACGGCAGCGCGGCTGATCGCGATACGGCCAGCGCCGACCGTGGTTCGCCTCACCGTGGATCACAGCGCGGAGCGGGTAGCCTTGATCGGCGATTGCGATTTGCTCTGCGTGCTGTCGATCGGCGGTCCCGCCGCCGCCCGCGTGGTCAACAGCAGCATTCATCCCATCAAACGCCCCCAAGCCGAGGATATCCCGGTGCTGCTGGCCGAGTTGCAACAAGTCTTGGCCGGCGAACCACCACCTTGGCTGGCCCGGATCATCGGCCGCACTCCGAACGCTTCCACTGTGTCAACGGGCGATTCGCTCTTGGCCGAAACGGGAGAAAACTCGTGATTACGCCACGCCAACTAGGCGATATCGCCCACTGGGCAGAAACCCATGGTGTGGACTACGCCGCCCTGACCCATTTGCGCCAGGTGTATCCCGGCCTGTATTTCACCCATTGCCTGGACGATGACATTAATGATGCCGAGCCGGTGTTGCGCGGTGTGGGCATCAATCTTTATCTGGTGGACGGTCGGCAACATTGTCTGCGTCTGACCGAGGATTTCCAGGTGGCGACCGGCGTGGTGCTTGCCGTCGCCGCCGAATGTGTCGATTCCTGACCGAAACAACTTTCCATTTCAGACGAGGTAATCATCATGGCCAAGATAGGCTTGTTTTACGCCACCGACACCGGCAATACCCGCAAAGTCGCCAAGATGATCAAGAAGCAGTTCGACGAAGGTGAAGTCGAGCTGTTCAACGTCAAGGGTGCCAGGGCGGACGATCTGACCGCTTGCGATGCGCTGATCTTCGGTACTCCGACCCTGGGCGACGGCGAACTGCCGGAAACCCTGACCGAGTTTCTGCCGACTCTGGAAAGTGCGGATCTGAATGGTAAAACCGTTGCCCTATACGGGCTGGGCGATCAGGTCGGCTATCCCGACGAATTTGTGGATGCACTGGGCATTCTGTACAAGAAGCTCAAAAAAATGGGGACGCGCCTGATCGGGAGCTGGTCGGCGGAAGGTTACGAGTTCAATAAATCCAAGGCGTTTCGCGACGGCGAGTTCGTCGGCTTGGTACTCGATCAGGACAATCAGGCCGATTTGACGGAGGAACGCTTGGAGGAATGGCTCGAACAAGTCAAGCCTGAATTGCTGGGCGAGACGGTAGCAGGATAAGCACGCCTGGTAGGCGGGTTGGGCACCCGCCTTCAAGCCACCGTACCACCGTACGAGACCACGCAGCGAATTTCCATCTTCGGCGGATTGGCCTAGCGCGATCCGCCCTACTTTACTGGTTCTCCTTGCAACAGCGAGAGAGATTCCGAGGAATCCGCCATGAAATCCAGCGATCTCGCCGCACTGCTGAACGAGCCGGCCTGTGCGCACAACCTAAAAAGCAAATCCGGTTGCGCGCGGCCCACGCCCGGTGCCACCGCTGGTGGCTGCACCTTCGACGGTGCGCAGATCGCCCTGTTGCCTATCGCCGATGTCGCCCACATCGTGCATGGCCCGAGCGGTTGCGCCGGCAGCTCCTGGGATAATCGCGGCACTCGCTCCAGCGGTCCAGCCTTGTTCAAGATTGGCATGACCACCGATCTGAGTGAGCAGGACGTGATCATGGGGCGCGGCGAGAAACGGCTGTTTCACGCTATCAAACAGGCCGTCGACCGCTATTCCCCAGCGGCGGTGTTCGTTTACAGCACCTGCGTCACAGCGCTGATCGGCGACGATCTGGAAGCCGTGTGCAAAGCGGCAGCCCAACGCTGGAACGTACCGGTGGTTCCGGTGGACGCCGCCGGCTTTTACGGCAACAAAAATCTCGGCAATCGGCTGGCTGGCGAAGCGATGGTCAAGTACGTGGTCGGCACCCGCGAGCCGGACCCGGCCCCGGTCGATCCCGCCCGCCCCCATTTGCGTGTCCATGACATCAACCTGATCGGCGAATACAACATTGCGGGCGAGTTCTGGCACACCTTGCCGTTGTTCGATGAATTGGGCTTGCGGGTGCTGTCCACCCTGTCCGGCGACACTCGTTTCCATGAAGTGCAGACCATGCACCGCGCCGAAGCGACCATGGTGGTCTGTTCCCGCGCCATGCTCAACGTCGCCCGCAAATTGCAGGAGCAATTCGGCATTCCCTGGTTCGAAGGCAGTTTTTACGGCATCGGCGATGTCTCCAGCGCCTTGCGCGATTTCGCCCGCCTGTTGGACGACGCCGAACTCAGTGCGCGTACCGAGGCATTGATCGCCCGCGAAGAGGCCCGACTGGCGGTGGAGCTGGCGCCTTGGCGCGAGCGACTGCGCGGTAAACGCGTCTTGCTTTACACCGGCGGGGTCAAGTCCTGGTCCATCGTCGCCGCCTTGCAGGATTTAGGGATGCACGTCGTCGCGACTGGCACCAAGAAATCGACCGAGGAAGACAAGGAACGGATCAAGGCCCTGATGGGCGAGGATGCCAAGATGATCGAAGACGGCAATGCCCGGCAATTGTTGAATCTCGCCCGCGAGTATCAGGCCGATATTCTGATCGCCGGCGGTCGCAATCAATACACCGCCCTCAAGGCGCGGCTGCCGTTCCTGGACGTGAATCAGGAACGCGAGCACGGTTACGCCGGCTATCAGGGCATGTTGACGCTGGCACGCCAGCTGACCCGCGCTCTGGAAAATCCGATCTGGGAAGCCGTACGGCGGCCAGCACCTTGGACGACGACACTGCGGGAGGTATCCCATGGCTGAGGTATTGGGACGCAGTAAAGCGCTGGCGGTCAGTCCGCTCAAGACCAGCCAGCCGCTCGGCGCCAGTCTAGCGGTGCTCGGTCTCAATCGAGCCATGCCCCTGCTGCACGGCGCGCAGGGCTGTACCGCTTTCGCCAAGGTGTTCCTGGTCCGGCATTTCCGCGAACCGATTCCGCTACAAAGTACCGCGATGGATCAGGTCAGTAGCATCATGGGCGCGGACGATAACCTGATCGCGGCGTTGAAAACCATCGCCGAGAAAAATCGGCCGTCGGCTATTGGCTTGCTGACCACCGGCCTGTCGGAAACGCAAGGCACCGACATTCACCGCGTGCTCAAGGTTTTTCGCGCCCGGCATCCCGAATTTCAAAACGTGCGGATCGTGCCGGTCAATACGCCGGATTTCAGCGGTTGTCTGGAAAGTGGCTTCGCGGCGGCAGTGCAGGCCATGATTGCCGAATGGGTACCGACGGCCGACGATGCCGGCACTGGTCCGGGTCGCCGCCCGCATCAGGTCAACGTGTTGTGCGGCTCGCTGCTGACGCCCGGCGACTTGGAAGCCTTGCGTGAACTGATCGAGCGATTCGGACTGCATCCGGTATTGATTCCCGATCTGTCCGATTCACTGGACGGCCATCTCGACGCCGAGGATTTTTCGCCGATCACCATCGGTGGCACGCCGTTATCCGCCTTTGCGACCTTGGGCGATGCCGCCGCCACGCTGGTCATCGGCTCTTCGCTTTATCCTGCCGCCGAGTTGTTGGAAAGCCGGACGGGTGTGCCGGTGCATCGCTTCGATCACTTGCTGGGACTGGACGCTAACGACCGACTGGTCATGACGCTGGCCGGCATCGCCGGTCGCACGGTGCCGGCCCGACTGGAACGGCAACGGGCACAATTGCAGGACGCTTTGCTCGACACTCATTTCTTGCTCGGCCAAGCCCGGATCGCCGTCGGTGCCGATCCCGATCTGCTACATGCCTTCAGCGAATTGCTGGCTGAGACCGGCGCGGAAATCGTGGCGGCGGTGGCCTCCAGCCGCGCCTTGGTGCTGACCCGGACTCCTTTGTCCCAGGTACGCATCGGCGATCTGGAGGATCTGGAGGACTTGGCTCGCGCGCACGGCGCGGAGCTAATCATCAGCAATTCCCACGCTGCCGAAACCGCCGAACGCCTCGGCATCCCGCTGCTGCGCGCAGGCATCCCGCAATACGACCGTATCGGCGGTTATCAGTGTGCCTGGATCGGCTACGGCGGTAGCCGGCAATTGCTGTTCGATCTGGCCAACGCACTGCTCGAACAAGCCGATCATGGCGTTGCTCCCTATCACTCCATCTATTCCCGCAAAGCCGACTCACGGCAGGAGGCGAGTCATGGCACTCCGCAGGCATTTGCGAATTCTGGCCGGTGGCATTAAGGACGCGGAACAGGATATGACTCCCAGCATCAAGGCAGCCTTCGCCACCAGCGACCGTCACAAGATCGACCAGCATTTTGGCACTGCTACCGCGATCCTCATTTACGCTGTCACGCCTGATCAAGCCACCGTGGTTGAATTCGCCCAGTTCGGTGACCTCGATCAGGATGGCCACGAAGACAAACTGGCCGCTAAGCTGGCGCTATTGCAGGGCTGCACGGTGGTTTACTGCCAGGCGGTCGGCGGTTCCGCCATCCAGCAATTGCTGGCCGTCGGCGTTCAACCGATGCGAGTGGAAGCCGGCACCGCCATCACTCCCCTGCTCGCCGAGCTTCAAGCGGCCCTGCGCGGCGGTCAAGCGCCAATCTGGCTCAACCGGGCGATTGCTCGCCAGCAGCAACCTGAAAGTGCCGAGGCACGTTTCGCCGCGATGGAAGCGGAAGGTTGGCGGGAATAAAGAATAGACAACGGTTTTTTGCGATTCCTGGTCCGGTTTCGCTCCGGTACCGGGGCCATTCAACGAGCGAGGTAAAACAATTATGGGAGCTGAACCTATCATTACCGGCATTACCCGTGGCGGCACGTCCTGGACCCCCCAGTTCGTGACCGCGCTAAATGAAGAAAAGTGCATTGGTTGTGGCCGCTGCTTCAAGGTTTGCCCGCGCGATGTGTTGACCATCGTGCAACGGGCCATCGACGATGTCGATTTGGACGATGACGACGATGACGACGATGACGACAGCGATAATTCCTTCATGACACTCTCCAATCCGATGGACTGCATCGGTTGCGAAGCCTGTTCGCGAGTCTGTCCCAAGGCGTGCTTTACTCACGAAGCGTTGCCGCTGGCGGCGTAAAGATCCCAGCTCCGGCGTCGTTTTCCGTAAGCTACCGGGCACTGGTAGTATGGGAACAAGGCGTCGGAACTATCCCAACACGAATTATTTAATATCGCCACCGTGCCGCAGCCCTAGCGATAAAGGCTCGTTTTGCGCCATGTATAGTATGGTTTTGACCATCGTTATATACTTAATTTTATAACGATGGTCTGTGACGGAAAATAATGGCGCGGGATCGGAACGAGACAAACCTATTACTAGAGCTGATTGGGTTGGGTTCGACGCGGGACCGGCCCTTGTTGGGCCAGCGTCAGATGGCGTTGCTGCGCCAGATCGCCGTTACCGGTTCGATCACCCAAGCGGCCAAGGCGGTGAAGCTGAGCTACAAAGCCGCCTGGGATGTGGTAAACGCGATGAACAACATGGCCGAGCAACCGTTGGTGGCCAGCGCCACCGGGGGCAAGCACGGCGGCGGCAGCCGGATCACCGAGTACGGGCTGCGGCAAATCCAGTTGTACGATACGGTGGAAGGGGAATACCGGCGGTTTTTGGGCCGGTTGAACGAAAAGGTCCATGATGTGGACGAGCTAGTGAACTTCATGCGGAGATTGATGATGCAGACCAGCGCGAGAAATCAGTTCCTGGGTCGGGTAACCGGCTTGAACATCGGCCCGGTCAACGCCGAAGTTGGCGTAGACATCGGCGGCGGCGATCATGTTACCGCTCTGATCACCCGAGGCAGCGTCGAGAACCTGGGACTTCAGGAAGGCGGCGAGGTTTACGTTTTAGTGAAATCGTCCTCCGTCATCATCGTGGCCGGAGAACCCAAGCTGAAACTGAGCGCTCGCAACCAGCTGCGCGGCACGGTTTCGGACTGCAAGAAAGGCGCGGTCAACGGCGAAGTCACCCTCCAGTTGGCAGGCGGTAAAACGGTGACCGCCACCATCACCAACGCCAGCATCGACGGGTTGGGACTCAAGGAAGGCGACCCGGCAGTGGCGGTGATCAAATCATCCAGCCTCATTCTGGGCGTGGCGTTGTAGTCACGGCTGACCAAAAAAGGGGATTTTCGATGTTTCGTGGAACCTGGTTTCGCTGGCTGGGCATTGGTTTGCTTTGGCTGGCAACCGGCTTGGCCCTGCCTGTCCAGGCGGCGGAGCAAGTCACCGTGTTTGCTGCCGCCAGCACCACCAACGCAATTCAAGACCTCGCCGCGTTATACGAAAAGGAGAAGGGTGTCAAAGTAGTCACGTCCTTCGCCGCCGCTTCCGCCCTGGCTAAACAAATTGAACAGGGCGCGCCGGCGGACGTGTTCGTTTCCGCCGATTTAAAATGGATGGATTATCTCGACGACAAGGGCAAGATCGTCAAAGCCAGCCGTCGCAACCTGTTCGGCAACCGACTGGTACTGGTCGCGCCCAAAGGTAAGGCGTTTCCGGTCAAACTGGAAAAAGGCTTCGATCTGCCCGGCGCGTTTCAGGGTCGCTGGTGCTCTTGCAATCCCGATGTACCCATCGGTCGGTATAGCCAACAGGCGTTGACCGCGCTGGGCTGGTGGGCGGCACTGGAACCGCGCCTGGCGGCCGCGCCGGACGTGCGCTCGGCGCTGGCCTTCGTGGAACGGGGCGAATGCGCGGTCGGCATCGTTTACGAAACCGACGCCAAATTGTCCGATAAGGTCGAAGTGCTCGGCGTCTTTCCCACCGATACCCACTCGCCAGTGCTCTATCCAGCCGCGCTGGTGCAAGGTGCCAAACCGACAGCGCAGGGGTTCCTCGATTTTCTGCGTACCCCGGCGGCGGCGAAGGTGCTCCGCCAGTACGGATTCACCGCGCTCAACTGACAACCGCTCGTGTGGCCGTCACTGCAACCCACGCCCGAGGAACTCACCGCGCTCTGGCTATCGCTCAAGATCGGGCTATGGTGCACCGCGTTGATTGCGATCCCCGGCGTCGTCACTGGTTGGTTGCTGGCGCGGCTGCGGTTTCCCGGCAAGGCCATCGTGGACGGATTGGTGCATCTGCCGCTGGTGTTGCCGCCGGTGGTTCCCGGTTATCTGTTGCTGCTGTTGCTCGGCCGACAAGGACCGGTCGGCCGCTGGCTGTACGAGACTTGGGACATCACGCTGGCGTTCACCTGGCAGGGCGCGGTGATCGCCTCGGCGCTGATGGCGTTTCCGCTGATGGTCCGGGCAGTGCGGCTGGCGGTGACGCTGGTGGAACCTCGCCTGGAGGAAGCGGCGCGTACCTTGGGCGCGGGACCGTTGCGGGTTTGGTTGACGGTGACCGTGCCGCTGTCGCTGCCCGGCATTTTGACCGGACTGGTGTTGGCCTTCGCTCGCAGCCTGGGCGAATTCGGCGCGACGGTGACCTTCGTCGGCAACGTGGCCGGGGAAACGCGCACCCTGCCGCTGGCGATTTATACCTATACCCAGATTCCCGGCGGCGACGGGCCGGCGCTGCGGCTGGTGATCATTTCCATCCTGCTGGCTTTGGCCGCGCTGTGGGTCAGCGAATTGGGCGCGCGTCGAGTGGAGCGGATGCTGGGGAATCGAAGGGGGTGATCGCGACCGCCCGTAACAAGCCGAATATCCGAGCTATTTCATTCATGTATGTTTAAGGAGTTGGACCGTTGGCTATCTCGGAACTCGAAAACAAAGACAGACCCCCTTACGGAGTGGGCGATGCGTCCTACCGGGCGGCGGGCGGTGAAGCGGGTATCAGAAAGCTGGTCGACGATTTTTACGATGCCATGGACCAGCTTCCCGGAGCCTCAAAAATCAGAGCTATGCATCCGGCGGATCTGACCATTTCCAGAGACAAGCTGGCTCGCTTCCTATGCGGCTGGTTGGGTGGCCCAAGCCTTTACGCAGAACGATACGGCTCGATCAACATACCGCAAGCACACAGACGTTTTGCAATTGGCTCCAGCGAACGCGATGCGTGGTTATCGTGCATGGCGGAAGCACTGAAAAACCAACCCTACGCTGCGGAGTTCAAGCAATATTTGCTCGAACAACTCTACATTCCCGCCGAGCGGAGTAGAAACAAGGCATGAGCGTTCACCGTTCGTCGATCACCAAGCCGAGCCCCATCACCCCATGATGCCACTGATCCCCGATAGCGAAATCGACCGCTGGTTGGCCGAAGATGTCCCTTTCGGCGATCTGACTACCCACGCGCTGGGCATCGGTGAGCGGCCGGGACGCATGGTGTTCGAGGCACGCGATGCGATGGTCGTGGCGGCATCCGAGGAAGCCGCCCGGCTGCTGGTTCGGGTCGGTTGCACGGTGGATGTGCTGTGTCCGAGCGGTTGCCCGGTCGAAGCGGGCGCCTCGCTGCTGGCGGCCACAGGGCCGGCTGCGGCGTTGCTCGCCGGCTGGAAAGTGGCGCAGACGCTGATGGAATACACCTCGGGCATCGCGACCGTCGCGCACCGCATCGTCGAAGCCGCGCGCGCCGTCAATCCGGCAGTCGTCGTCGCCTGCACCCGCAAGACTTTTCCCGGCACCAAAGCCCTCTCGCTCAAGGCAATCCTGGCGGCGGGCGCGGTACCGCATCGGCTGGGTTTGTCCGAAACGGTGCTGGTATTCCCCGAACATCGCGTCTTTCTGGCTGGAGAGGACGACATTGCGGCCTTGGCGCGGCTGAAGATCGCCTGTCCCGAACGCAAGATCGTGGTCGAGGTGAACAGCCTCGACGAAGCGGTGTTGGCCGCTCGGGCCGGGGCCGATGTCGTGCAGTTGGAGAAGTTTTCGCCCGAAATGGTGGCCGCCGTCGTGGCGCGGCTGGCCGATACGGCCGCCGCTGTCAAGGTGGCTGCTGCTGGTGGCGTCAAGCCAGCCAATGCCGCCGCTTACGTCCGCGCTGGCGCACAGATTCTGGTAACGTCGGCCCCGTATTTCGCACCACCCGCCGATGTCAAGGTGAGCATTTCGGCGTGTTGAGGCAACGCTCGCATGCTCGACCTTGATCTCGAACTTCGCCAAGGTTCGTTCGCTCTGCAAGGTCGATTGACGCTGGAACAATCGATCAGCGGGCTGTTTGGCCCATCCGGCTGTGGCAAAAGCACTCTCCTCCGCGCGATCGCGGGTCTGGTACGTCCAAGAGCTGGATACATTCACCTCGACGGTCTTCCATTATTCGACGCGCAAAAACGGATTGATTTGCCGCCACACCGGCGTCGGGTTGGGCTCGTGTTTCAGGACAGCCAGTTGTTTCCCCATCGCTCGGTCGAACACAATTTGCTGTACGGCTTCAAATTGCTACCACCGGCACAACGGCAATTCACCCTGGCACAAATTATCGACCTGCTGGACATCGGTCACCTGCTACAGCGTCGGCCACGCCATTTGTCCGGCGGCGAGCGGCAACGGGTAGCGTTGGGTCGGACCCTGTTGGCGTCGCCGCGCCTGCTGTTGCTGGACGAGCCGTTGGCGGCACTGGACGAAGGCCGCAAGCAGCAAATCTTGCCGTTTCTGCGCCGGGTGCGGGACGAATTGCGCCTGCCGATGCTTTACGTCAGCCACGCCATCAACGAAATCCTGTATCTGACGCCTCATTTGGCGGTGATGGAACAGGGCCGCATTCTGGGTCAAGGGCTGTTTTCGGAGGTGATCCGGCAGGATCACGTTCTCGGGCTGGCGCGCTCGCTGGGATTGGAAAACGTGCTACAGGTCAGGGTTCAGCGGCACGAGCCGGATATTGGCTGTACCACCGTGCAGTATGACCACCACGAGTTGCATTTACCGCTGTCCGCCCTAGCGCCGGGCACCGAAACCTGGATCGCACTGCGCGCGGCCGACGTAGCCTTGGCTCGCCATCCCGTACCCAACACGACCATTCAAAATCAAGTGCCAGGCCGTGTGTTGGGCCTGCGCCGGATCGCCGACCGCGTGTTGGCGGAAATCGATGTCGGCGTGCCGATCCTGGCCGAGATTACCGTCAAGGCCGTCCACGATCTCGGCCTGATGGAAGGCGACGCCGTCTATTGCTTATTCAAGGCTCGCGCTTGGCATTATCTGGGAACGTGAGCAGGGATTTGCCGACGACGCCAAATCGTCCAAAGCGTCTTCTGGAACCTCGAAGACCCGTTTGTCGAACAGGACGTGATAGTGGATCGTTTCAGATTCGCGAATCACCGCCATGATTTCGCCCGCCGCACCCGCTACACCCACTGTTTCGCCGCCCACCACCAGTGCTCGTCTCGCGGCAACCCGATCGCCCCGCTCGAAGCGATTGGGGATCCAAGGCGCGTCCGCCGGGATCAGCTCGGTCTCGCGACAACCGACGATGCGGTTGCCGGCTTCGAGAAAATGCACGGTGTAGATAATCTGGTCTTGTAGAAATACTCCAATGTGACGGACGTAGCCAACACTGCCGCGCCGCACCAGCAGCACGCCAGTCGGTTGGCCGGGATACGTGCCGTCGTTACGGATGTTGCGGATCGTCCGTACCGCGTCGTCGCAAGCGAAGCGCGGTTCCAGAATCATGCGGGACGACCGATGTCCGCCAGCGAGATCCGTACCTCTCCCCGCTGCGCCTGCCGATGGAAAACCTTGAAGACCTTCTCGGTCAGGGCGTCGGAATCCACGAAATCTTGATAGGCACTCTGCAAGCAGCGGACGTAATCGGCCCGATCCGGGGCGTTCGTCTGTTGCAGATAATCGTGGAAGCGCTGGAGAATGTGCAGGCGGTTGACCTCCACGATTTTAGGGTTGAAGGCAATCTCGAAGTAGTTCAGAAAATCCTCGGCCGAGGTCATCTCGGCCAGTTCCTGCTCCAGGGTTTGCGCGGTCATGAGGATACCTCGGTGTGGTGGTCAGATTGAAAACCGGCGGTGACTCGACGAATAGCCGGGTGACGGAGATCACGATAAAACCCTTCCAGTTCGGCGATTTCTGGCAGGCGCTTGTGCTGGCTGACGAAAACGCGGATGCGCTGGAGTACAGCACAGGCTTGACGGCGATCGAGAGCGATACCGAGATCGCGGTAAAACTTCAGCACCGCGTGAGTGCCGGAATGCTTGCCCAGCACCAGCCGGTGGTTACGGCCCAGTTCCGCCGGATCCACACCCTGATAATTGAGCGGGTGCTTGAGCAAACCATCGACGTGGATACCGGCTTCGTGAGTGAAGGCGCCTTCCCCGACCAAGCTCTTGTGCCAGGACAGCGGCCGGTTGGCGGCGGCGGCGACCCGCTGCGACAGCGCAGGGAAATGCGAGAGGTCGACATCGACCTGGAAGCCATACAGCTTGCGCAGGCCCAGCACCACCTCTTCCAGCGCGGCATTACCGGCCCGCTCGCCCAAACCGTTGACTGTGGTGTTGACGTGGGTCGCACCGCCCAGCGCAGCCGCTAGAGTATTGGCGGTGGCCAGGCCCAAATCATCGTGGGCGTGCATCTCCAGCTCGATATCGACCGCTGCCCGCAGACGTTGAAAAATCGCCAGCGCACCGAACGGTTCCATGATGCCCAGCGTATCGGCGAAGCGAAACCGCCGTGCCCCGGCAATTTGGGCAGTCTCGGCGGCGCGCAACAAAAAATCCTGATCGGCCCGCGAAGCATCTTCGCCACCGACAATGACTTCCAACCCCCGCTCTCGCGCCTGGGGCACACAGCGGCGAATGGCCGCCAACGCTTGTTCGCGAAGCCAGCCCAGCTTGTGCTGGAGCTGTTGGTCGGACAGCGGGATCGAGAGGTCCACGCACCCCACGCCGAGATCGCCGCACAGCCGCAAATCGGTTTCGCGCATCCGACTCCACACGAGCAGTCGAGCGTTCAGATTCAGCCCGGCCAGATCGCGGATGCTATCCCGCTCTTCCTCACCCATTGCCGGAATGCCGATTTCCAGTTCCGGCACGCCCAATGCGTCGAGTTCACTGGCGATGGCGCGCTTTTCCTCCTGTGTGAAGGCGACTCCCGCCGACTGCTCCCCATCACGGAGAGTAGTGTCGTCGATCACGATCGCGCGAGGAGTAACAGTCATGGCGGTGGCCTTTTCAGGAGAAGTCCATCCCAGGCATGGCAAACTACGTGCCGATATAGATGTTTTTTAAAAACAATGAGTTATGTTGTGGCGGTTTTGAGAAAAGCGCGAGGTTTCACACAGTGTGTCAGTACGGTTGTTGGGAAGCCGACAAGAAGACACTATCCGATTGGGACGGTAGCTGAAATCCCGACGCGCGGCGTACGGGTATCGCGGGAATCTTAATGTCGAACTCATGATCATTATTCGAACGTATCTCGAATCGCATTTCCGTCCTGTCAGAAACCGGCGAGCGGCGTTACATCGAAACGCCTGGCGGCCTGCGCTATCCCGCCGCCATGCTGGAACTGGAAGCCGAAGGTGGTTTCTTCGTGCGCTTCGTCGGTGTGGAAGATGCCCTGATCGACGGCGAAACGCCGGATGAGGCGCTGTTCGACGCCGGCAAATCACCTTTTGACGAAGGGAACGCCCCGTCGGCGGCCAGAAGATTTGGCCCGATTGCTAACTTCAATTTTCGTCTCGAACGAAGTGTAGGCCGCTTAAAAAATGACATGCATAACTTTAAATTCACGAAATTGGCGATAAATCACCAGAAAATATAGTCTAGATATTGCCAACACTGTTATGTTTTGTCTCGTTTTCGAGAACGTTGCATCGGAAAAACAAATCCGGGCAAATCGGCTCCGCTATTTCGGCCAATCAATCACGCGGATCCTTCTAGCAGTCAAAGGCGGCCGGCATAGACCACAGGAACTTTGCCTATTCCGCTAATGTGATGGAATCGTGCAGATTTATTTCGTCCTCCATCTCCACCACGCCATATCACGGCAACTGCGAAATAGCGTGGCGCTTCATCTTCGTTCTCGACTGTGCCAAATCGAAATCATTCATTATCTATTTGATAGATATCATTATTATTTGAAATTTCCGATTTGGCACAGGGCTTGAAATAGGTTCCCGTGGGTAAGCCGCCATATTCTCAAATCTGGCTGGCCATTCAAGCCAGCGGCAGAAAAGAGGGCGGTACGTCCAAAGATGTTCCACAACTCATTTAACCACGTAAGGAGCCATCGCTCATGAGCAGCAAAACCCTCGTTAATTCCGCCCTCGCCAGCGTTTTTACCCTGAGTCTGTTAGCTGTGGCCGGTCAGGCCAACAGCCAGCCAGTACCCGAACAGAAAGGCGCTGAGAAATGCTACGGTATCGTCAAGGCGGGTAAGAACGACTGTCAAACCAGCGCGCACGCTTGCGCCGGCCAGGCCAGCAAAGACGGTCAGGGGGATTCCTGGGTCTACGTTCCCAAGGGGACTTGCGAAAAGATCATCGGCGGCAACCTGCAACCGAAGGCTTGAGGCAATTCCGATGACTACCAAGCCGGTTCTGTCCAGGCTTGGTCCCGGTTCGATTCCGGCTCGCGCCGGAATCGGCCTACGGGCCGAACACTATGACGCGGTTCTGGAGGACCGCCCGCCGGTCGGCTGGCTGGAAGTCCACAGCGAAAACTACTTCGGCGCGGGTGGCAAACCCCTGGATTATCTGGAGCGTATCCGCGCCCGTTACCCTCTGAGCTTGCACGGTGTCGGCTTGTCCATCGGTTCGACCGATCCACTTAACCGGCAGCATCTGGCGAAGCTCAAGGAATTGATTCGGCGCTTCGAGCCGGCACTGGTTTCCGAACATTTGTCCTGGAGTTCGGTCGGCGGGCGCTACTTCAATGATTTGCTGCCCCTGCCCTACACGGAAGAAGCGCTTGATCACATGGTCGCGCGGGTAGCACAGGTGCAGGATGCTCTCGGCCGGCAGATCCTGATCGAGAATCCGTCCAGCTATTTGCAATACGTCGAATCGGCGATTCCCGAATGGGAATTTCTCGTCGAGCTGGCCGAGCGCACCGGCTGCGGCGTATTGCTGGATGTGAACAACATTTACGTCAGCGCCTGCAACCACGGTTTCGACGCGACCACCTATCTGCAAACGGTCCCGCGCCATATCGTCCGGGAAATCCATCTGGCCGGGTTCACGGTGAATCGTGTGGACGACGGTGAGATCTTGATCGACACCCATAACCAGCCGGTCTGGCCGCCGGTCTGGGCGCTCTACCGCCAAGCGGTGCAGCGCTTCGGCCGAATTCCGACCCTGATCGAATGGGACACTGACTTGCCCGAACTGACGGTGTTGGTGGACGAAGCGTACCGGGCGGATGCGATTTTGGAGGAAACCCATGCTCAGGCTGCGTGAATTGCAACTCGGTTTTGCCGCCGCCGTGCTAGACAACATCGAGAGCGATTTCGACCGCCACGTTCGCGATGCGGGATTGGGCGGCGCTCGCCGCTTGCGAGTCTACCGTAATAATGCCGTACTCGGCCTGACCGGTGCGCTGGAAGCGGTCTATCCCGTGGCGCGGCGCGTGGTGGGCGAGGGATTTTTCCGGTACGCGGCTGCGCAATACATCGCCTACTATCCGTCCCGGTCGGGCGACTTGCACGTGTTCGGCGAACACTTCCCCGTTTTTCTCCAGTCCTTCGAGCCGGCAGCCGAATTGGCTTATTTGCCTGATGTCGCGCGACTGGAATGGGCTTATCACCAAGTTTTTCACGCTGCCAGCCATCCGTTGCTCGATTTGGCAACGCTGGCGCAAGTGCCCGTTGAGCGGCGCGAAACGCTGCGTTTTCAGATTCACCCGGCCGCCCGCTTGCTGGAATCGGCTTTTCCGATCCTGCGGATCTGGCAGATCAATCAGGACGATCACACCGACGATCCATCGGTCGATTTAAGCGAGGGCGGTGTCAAGTTGCTGATCATTCGTGACGAGAATCTGGATATCGAATTTCGATCCCTGGAAGACGGCGAATTCAGCCTGCTCTCCACGCTGGCTGCCGATGGCGATTTCGCCACGGCCTGCGAGCGGGCGATGACCGCACAGCCCACATTCGATCTACCAACCTGCTTCGGTCAGCATGTTCTACAAGGCACGCTGGTCGCCTTCTATTAACCAATGTATTGATATTATTGATTAATCACCAGAGGAGCATTCCATGATGACCGTAACCGACATGTTTGACGCCCCACCTTCGCGCTCATTCTGGGCGAAAATCGCACCCGCTTTCAGTAAAGCCGATGCGCTGTTTCACAAGGTAGCCGATTGGCTGACGCCCGTCGCCGACTTTCTGGCCCGCTACTGGGTTGCCGCTGCCTTCTTCAGCTCCGGGCTGACCAAGACCACCACCGGCAGCTTCGCACTGTTCGGGTACACCTTCAGTTATCCGCTGAGCGTGTTCCCAACCGATAGCACGTTCACGTTGTTCGAGTACGAATACCACGTACCGCTGCTGTCGCCGATGTTGGCCGCTTATCTAGGGACAGCGGCGGAGCTGCTGCTGCCGGTGTTCTTGTTGCTAGGTCTCGGAACCCGCTATGCCGCGCTAGCGTTGTTCGTGTTCAACATCGTGGCTGCCGTTTCCTATCCGGAGCTAATGGAGGCGGGCTTGAAAGATCATCGGGTGTGGGGATTGCTGCTGCTGATTACGATTTGCCACGGCCCTGGCAAGTTGTCCCTGGATTATCTGATCGGCCGGCTGGTTCGCCGCTGAATTACCGCCGCTTCGCAAGCCTAAAAATCGCAAATGCACCATGAACAACTTGGCTCCGCTTGTCAGCGAGGACGCGATCACCACAACCGCTTCATCCGGTTTTCCAGCTGACGAGGAGATCGAATTGTTGTGGCGGATCGGTCTTTTTTCTCCGGACGACGAGCGTGCCTTGCGGAAGTTATGGCGGATTTTGAAGGATCAGACCGACGATTATCTGGACATGGTGCTTGGCATGGTGGCCGCTTATCCGGCGCTGGCAGCGGCGCTGGCAGCGGTTCGCCACGACAACTGGGGGGGGGCGGAAGATGGCTCCACGACTGTTCGCCAGCTGTTCCGGCAATGGTTGAGCGAAACCTGTCTTTCCCCGCACGAACCGTCCTGGCTCAACCGACTGTATTCGCTGTACGCCGATCTTCCGCCAGAACAGTCGGCACAAGCGATATCGACGGAGCTGCCGGGGTTTCGCTACCTCATCGCGCTGTCTTTCCCGTTGGTCGCCGCCGCGCGCGCCTTGTTGACTCATGCGGGCCTCAAATCCGAAGCCATCGAGCGGATGCAGTCCGCGCTCCTCAAAGCCATCCTGTTGCAGGTGACTTTGTTGAGCAAATTGTATGTCAAGGATCAACTTTGGTAGGGACAAATCCTGATTGAAGAAATGCCACCGTTCACCACTTTTGTTAGCGTTTGTTATGGAAGGTGGTGTTTATCGGAGAGAGTGTTTCCGACGTGGATATACGGATTGCTGACCATCGAAACTCGATTGCTCGATAGGCTCGATATCCACGTCCGAAGCGCTACCGCCAATCGGGCGGCAGTACATCACACTGACTGAAAAACTTGTTTTGATAGAGGAAATTGCAATGAAAAAATCGATCAAACTGACCGGAGCTCTGATCGCCGGGCTGGTGATGAATACCGCGTTCGCCGTCCAAGGATTCAATATGTCGACGGCCCAAATCATGGACGCAAATCATGACGGTAAAATCACCAAGGAGGAGTACATGAAGCATAGCGAGGATATGGCATCATGGAAAAAAATGGATACCAACAAGGATGATGTATTGGATGAAAATGAGATTAAGACCGGTTTCAACGACAAATAACCGTAGTTGGTGATTGGCCGATCGAAGGTTATTGTTGGACCAACCATAATGATGCGAGTTGGAAGGGACGGTACAAAACCATCCCTTCTTGCTCTTTCCATGACTCTCCATCCCGCCTCTTGGCGTTCGCCTTCGTTTCCATCAATCACCAGGAACGCTCATCACAACCAACTTGATGGAATCAAATCCACTTGTTGGTAGAACTAGCGTAAAGAAACTGGTTTTGACTCCAAAAATCGTATCAAATTCGTATCAAAATCAAATCATAAAACCGATAGATTGGATCGAAAAACGCAACGAAATCTGCTATACGATGATCCAGCAATTCTCGTTGAGTCCTCTCTAGGGGGTTTTGTATGAATGAAACGGTCGCACCATCCGCTGACAGGCGATCCACACCACGAAGCGACCCTGCCCTTTTACCCCCCGACGAACGAGATGACATGCACTTGGCCTTGCGTGCCATTGTCGAGGGCACGGCCACAGCCACCGGCACCGAGTTCTTTTTCGCCCTGGTGCGGGAACTCGCTCAGGCGCTAAACGTGCGTCACGCCTTCGTGAGCGAACTGCTGGAAAACAAGGTACGCGTGCGCACACTAGCGTTCTGGTTCGACGGCAAGCTCACCGACAACATCGAATTCGATCTGGATGGCTCGCCCTGCGAAATCGTCATTCGCGGCGAAACGGTGTATTACACCAGCAAAGTCTATGAGATGTTTCCGAGTCATCCAGAACTGAAGGAACTGGGAATCGAAAGCTACTTCGGCGTGCCGCTGGTGTCTGAATCGGGCAACGAAATGATGGGGCATCTGGCTGTCATGCACGATCAGCCGATGATCAAGGAATTTCGAGGTATAGCGCTTCTGCGTATTTTCGCCGCTCGCGCTCGGGTGGAGCTGGAGCGTAAACGGGCCGAGCAAGCGTTGCGCAAGAGCGAGGAACGCTTGGCCAGCGTATTGGCCAGCGCCATGGACGCGATCATCACTCTCGATTCGGAGCAACGCATCACCTTGTTCAACCCCGCTGCCGAGAAGGTATTCCGTTGCCAGGCAGCGCAGGTCATTGGCCAACCTTTCGAACCGTTTCTCTCTAAACGCTTCGGTAATCTGCTCAAGGGCTATTGCTTGGCGGTCCAGCCCGCCATGATTAACTCCCAACAGCTTTGGGCACCCGAGGGATTAACAGCTCGTCGCCAAGACGGTGAGGAATTTCCAGTGGAAGCCACACTTTCGCCACTGGAGATTGAAGGTCGGCAGTTCTTTACCGTGATTCTGCGGGATGTGACCGAACGTTGGCAATCTGAGGAAACCCTCAAGCAGTTGCAACTGGAAAACGTCTATCTACAAGAAGAAATCAAGACCCGACAAACTCCCGATCACATCGTCGGGGATTCACCGGCCATGCGGGAGGTCTTCGTTTATGCCGAACAGGTGGCCGGGACTGATTCGACTGTGTTGCTGACGGGGGAAACCGGTACCGGCAAAAGCGTCATCGCCCGGGCAATTCACGATTCGAGCGACCGGCGCGATAAATTGTTCGTCAATGTAAATTGCGCCGCGCTACCGGGCGAATTGGTGGAAAGCGAATTGTTCGGTCACGAGAAAGGCGCGTTCACTGGCGCGATTGCTCAGCGCAAGGGCCGCTTCGAATTGGCCGACGGTGGGACTCTGTTCCTTGACGAAGTCGGTGAACTGACTGCCAGCGCCCAAGCTAAATTGCTGCGAGTATTGCAGGATCAGGAATTTGAGCGAGTCGGCGGCACGCAGACCCTGAAAGTCAATGTGCGACTGGTCGCCGCTACCAATCGCGATTTAGCCAAGATGGTCAAGGAAGGCGGGTTCCGCGCTGATTTGTATTATCGGTTGAACGTATTTCCCATTCGCTTACCCTCCCTGCGGGAGCGCTCGACCGATATCCCGTTGCTCGCCCGGTTTTTCCTGGACAAGTTCGCGCGGAAGATGGGCAAAGCAATCCGCGATCTTTCACCGAGAGCATGCGAGCGACTACTGGGCTATTCCTGGCCGGGTAATATTCGAGAGCTGCAAAACGTGATCGAGCGCGCAGCTATTCTTGCTCGTGGCTCTCTGCTGGAAATCGACAATGCGCTCGAACTGCGCCTGGAAGATCAGGAACCAAAAAATACACCGGATCAACTGATTCCATTCGAGGATATGGAACGAGCTTATATCCTCAAAGTCTTGGAACGTACCCGCTGGGTCATTGAAGGTGAGCAAGGCGCAGCAGCGATTTTGGACCTCAATCCCAGTACATTGCGTTCCCGAATGCAAAAACTCAACATTCGCAAGCCTAAATCCACAGCCTGAATTAGCTCCCGTTTTATTCCCTCTGCCATCGGTTTCCCCGACCGGTGGCTTCCGCACATCTCCATCCGCCGACATCCCCTCGCCAGGCCGATTTACTGTCCGCCAGAAAGTCAGATCACCAGCGACATTTTTCTAAGTGATCACGATCAGCCACGCTATTCGGTGGCCTTGCGATATATCGCGGAATCCACTGTGTTTTCAATCCATCATCAATTGAAAATAATGTTTTAACTCTATGATATTAATTGAAAATAATAATATTTCTATCGCTGGCACGGACATTGCTAAATATAAATCGCCAATTGCTACTCTCTCTAAACACAGTCTATGAGGAATTCTTCCATGAACAAGATCATCGCAACCAGCCTCTTGGTCCTAGCTTCTGGCCTGAGCTTAAACACAACTGCCTTGGCAGAACCTTTTAATCACAGCAGCTCCTACACGAATGCCATCAGTAATACTGACTCTAATCAGAATACATCGAGTGCACCCAGCGTTCGATATACAGACACGGCAGGGACAACGATTGGTTTCAATGATCGGGAAACGGCTGCGAGCGGAACGATGAACTCTAGAGTTCCCCAAATCTCCATTTCCCAGATGTTGTCGAGCATCATGAGCGGATTTAATGACCGCAGTTAAATCCTGAGGACTCAAGATCGCCAGCCAAGCTTTTCCTCATGGATAACTTGGCGGCGGCTTGATGACGGATCCTATTGAGTGAGCAGAAGGTGATGTCATGTATCCGTCATTTATTTCTTCTTCCGCCGATTTGACCCGGATTTATTCGAGGAAATGGCGAATTGAAGGAGTGCTGAATTCAGATTGGCCCTCTGTTTCCCTTAATCTGGCAATATGGCTTAGAACCAAGCGGTTTCCGTTGCGCCTCTCCAGAGCCGGAGTTGTTCCGTACCCCTGAATCATCCACCGAATTTTCATAAAGGAGAACCCTATGTCGATGACCGATACCTGCGAACCTATCCTAAAAGGTCAGCGCGCCCTGGTGACCGGCGCCAGTTCCGGCATCGGCGCTGCCATCGCCAAGGCGCTAGCGGCGGCCGGCGCGAAAGTGGTCGTCAACTACGCTGGCGGCGCGGATCGGGCGCACGCCATGGTCGAGAAAATCCGAGCTGCTGGCGGTGAAGCGATGGCGATCCGCGCCGACGTCAGCCGCGAAGACGAAGTCGAAGCGATGTTCGCCGAAATGATCGAAACCTGGGGCAGCGTCGATATCCTGGTCAACAACGCCGGCCTGCAAAAAGACGCGCCTCTGGTCGAGATGAGCCTGGCCGACTGGCAAAAGGTTCTCGATATCAATTTGACCGGCCAATTTTTGTGTTCCCGCGCCGCCGTGCGCGAATTTCTGCGGCGCGGCGTCGTGCCGGAACTGTCGCGCGTCGCCGGTAAGATCATCTGCATGTCCTCGGTCCACGATGTCATTCCGTGGGCCGGACATGCCAACTATGCTGCGTCCAAGGGCGGCGTCAGCCTGTTGATGAAAACCATGGCCCAGGAACTCGCGCCGCAGCGCATTCGGGTCAACGCCATCTCGCCAGGTGCGATCAAGACCCCGATCAACACCGCCGCCTGGATGACGCCCGAGGCCGAGGCGGAACTGTTGAAACTGATTCCCTGCCGTCGGGTCGGAGAGCCGGAGGATATCGCCCGCGCCACGGTCTGGCTGGCCTCCGACGATTCCGACTACGTCACCGGCGCCACCTTGTACGTGGATGGCGGCATGACCCTCTATCCCGGTTTCGATCAGGGAGGCTGACATGAAGCGGATCGTATCGCGCCATGCCATTCTCTCGCGGATGGTGCTGTTGGGTCTGTGTCTGACCCAGCCACCCGGCGTTTGGGCTGCCAGCGAGGCGGGAACGCCGACCCACTCGGATTCCCGCGCCGACCGTACCGGTTTGCCCGCCGACGTACAGCCCTGGTGGCCGAGCCGCTATGGCGCGGACGATCAGCTCGGTACGCTCAACGAGATCACGCCCGAGGTGGTGCGGACCGCAACCGCTCTGGTGAAAACCGGCACCGTCGTCGATCTGGGGCGGATACTGGACGACGACACACCGAAGTTTCCCGGTCGCTACTGGCACCAGACTGCCGACGTTTCGCCCCATTTCACCAACCTGCGCCGCCCGGATGTCGACGGCAAGGGTTGGGGCAAGAACCAGATCAACTGGATCACCGAGATTCAGGTGGGCACCTTCCAGGTCGGCACTCAATTGGATTCCATCGGCCACATCCAGATTGGCAACCGGTTTTACAACGGTTGGACCACGCGCGACGTGGTGGAGTCGTGGGGTTTGAACCGCTTCGGCACCGAAACCGTGCCGCCCATCGTGACTCGGGGCGTGCTGATCGACATCGCCGCCTACAAGGGCGTGGAGCGCTTGGCCAAGGGTTACGTGATCGATCTGGCCGACGTGCAAGGCGCGTTGAAAAAGCAGGGCGTTGCATTGCGGCCCGGCGACGCGGTGCTGTTTCATACCGGCTGGGGCGGACTGTGGGGCCATGACAACACCGAATTTCTCTCGGGCGAGCCCGGTCCCGGTTTGGAGGTCGTGAACTGGCTGTACGCGCAGCGTATCGCCTTGACCGGCGCCGATACCTGGAGCTACGGGCCGGTGCCCGGCGAAGACCCGGAACGCCCCTTCCTGGTGCCCCAAACCATGTACGTGAAGATGGGATTGTTCGGTTTGGAGAATCTGGCGACCGAAGAATTGGCGCGGCGCGGCGTCCACGAATTCCTGTTCACCGTCACCCACGCCAAGACCCGTGGCTCCACGGCGGCGGTCATCGCCCCGGCGGCGGTTTTTTGAGAAGGACACACCATCATGAACGAACGTTATGACACCCTCATCGTTGGTTCCGGCGCGGGCGGATCGGCGGCGGCTTACGCCTTGGCGCACGCCGGTCGCCGGGTGCTGCTGCTGGAGAAGGGCCAGGAACTTCCGCGCGACGGCAGCACGCTGGATGTGGACAAAGTCATCCGGCAGGGGATTTTCAAGAGCAAGGAGCACTGGCTGGACAAGAACGGCCGAACCTTCGAGCCGGAGGAATATTTCAATCTGGGCGGCAAGACCAAGTGGTACGGTGCGGCCCTGGCCCGATTCGAACCGCACGAGTTCGAGGCCGAACCGGCCCATCGATGCTTGCCTTGGCCGATTGCGTATCAGGAATTGCTGCCTTACTACGAGCAAGCGGAAACCTTGCTGAGTGTCCATCGATTCGAACCGGAGCCGGATCTGCGAGCCATCGTCGGCAAGCTGACCCGCAACGGCGCCGGTTGGAACGCCCGGCCTCTGACGCTGGCCCTGGATTCCAGCATCGTCGAACATCCCGAGGAAGCCGCGCACTTCGACGCTTTCGCCTCGGTCAAGAACCTAAAGGCCGACGGCCAGCATGCTCTGCTGGAGCGGGTTCAACATCTGCCCAACCTGACCATACTGACCGGGCGGGCGGTGCGCGATTTCGTCGCCGATCCCGACCGGACCGAGCGACTGCTCGGCGTTCGCACCGAGGATGGCAGCGAATTCCGGGCCGACTCGGTGTTGCTGGCGGCCGGTGCATTGCACTCGCCACGGCTGTTGCAAAGCTATCTGGCCGACAGCGGTTTGGCCGAGCGGTTGCCGTGCGCGGACGCGGTAGGGCGCAACTACAAATCCCACCTGCTCAGCGCTGTGCTGGCGTTTTCCGCTACGCCTAAAACCGACCTGCTGCGGAAAACCCTATTGCTGTTGAACGAACGGTTGCCGCACAGTAGCATCCAGCCGCTGGGCTTCGACGGCGAATTGCTCAGCACCTTGATTCCGGGCTTCGTGCCGCGCGGGTTCGCCCGTGCGCTCGGTCATCGCGCCTACGGCTTCTTCTTGCAGACCGAGGACGGTTCCGACCCCGCCAACCGCGTCGTCGCCAAGATCAACGGCGCGCAGTATCCTCAGCTCGATTACGATCCGGCGCGCTTGCCGGCGGCGCGGGAGGAACATCGGCGGTTGGTGCGCGATTTTAATCGCTCGCTGTGGAAAATCGGCCTGCCGGCAGCGGCCAAGGGGATTCCGCTGGCCGGCACCGCGCACGCCTGCGGCACACTGGTCGCGGGCAACGATCCCCGCACCTCCGTGGTGGACGTCGACGGCAAGGTGCACGGTCTGGACAATCTGTATGTGGTGGACGGCAGCGTCCTGCCGCGCTCCAGCCGGGTCAACCCATCGTTGACCATCTACGCCTGGGCGTTGCGGGTGGCGGAACGGTTGCAACGAAGAGAGTGGTCAGCATGAGCGACAAACTGCCGGACTTTATCCGATTCGGACGGGCGATTTGCGGCGATCTCGGCCAAGCCGAGCGGCGCGAGTGGTGGTTGGGCAACGGCCTGGGCGCCTATGCCGCTGGCACGATTGCCGGAACCTTGACCCGCCGCTACCACGGCTTGTTGATCACGCCGGTGGAGCCGCCACTCGGCCGCTGGCTGGTGTTTTCCAAGGCCGACGCCACGCTGCTCGACGGCGACCGGGAAATCCCGCTGTTCAGCAATCGCTGGAGCGGTGGCGCGGTGGTGCCCGAAGGGTATGTCCAGCTCGAATCCTTCCACCTGCACGGCCGGATGCCGGTGTGGCGTTACGCCTTGGGCGACCGGGTGATCGAACAACGCATCTGGCTGGAGCCGGGCGCGAATACGGTTTATGTGGCGTACCGGCTGGAATCCGCCGATGGCGACCAGGATTTGCGCTTGCAAGTTCGCTTGCTGGTCAACGCTCGCGATCATCACGTCAGCATGGCGCCCGGCGGTTTCACGCCGCAGGTGGAGAAAGCAGGGGAACAATTGCACGTCATTTGTCCTGATCGTTTCACCTTGCGGTTTCAGGCCGTGGATGGCCAGTTTCAGACCGCGTGGGATTGGATCGAGAATTTCGATTTGCCAGTAGAGCGAGAGCGCGGCCTACCGGATCGGGATGCGCATCTTTGCATCGGTCACGCGCTATTGACCTTGCGCCCTGGTCATTGGGTCGGCATCGTTGCCAGCCTACACGATAACGCTTCCGCCGACCTGGACGCAGCTCTGCAACGGTTTCTCGACCGCGAACAGGTGTTGCTCGACCGCGCCCGTCCCCACCTGGCCGACCCGCCGCCCGACTGGATCGAACAACTGGCGTTGGCCGCCGACAGCTTCTTGTTCGCCCGGCCGCTGCCGGATTTGCCCGACGGCGAATCGGTGATCGCTGGCTATCCCTGGTTCGGGGATTGGGGCCGCGACACCATGATCGCTCTGCCGGGTTTGACGCTGACTACTGGCCGGCTCGATAGCGCTCGACGTATCCTGTTGACCTTCGCCCGTTTCGTCGATCAGGGCATGTTGCCCAATGTCTTTCCCGGCGCGGGCGAAACACCGGACTACAACACGGTGGATGCCGGACTGTGGTACTTCGAGGCGTGGCGGGCGTATCTGGAAGCCAGCAACGATTGGGCAGTGCTGGCCGAGGTGTTTCCGGTGCTGGCTGAGATGATCGACTGGCACGTTCGGGGTACCCGCTACCGTATCGGTATGGATACAGCCGATGGTCTGTTACATGCTGGCGAGCCGGGCGTGCAACTCACCTGGATGGACGCCAAGGTGGGCGATTGGGTGGTGACGCCGCGCATCGGCAAACCGGTCGAGATCAATGCGCTTTGGTACAACGCTCTAATGATCATGGCCGATTTCGCCGAGCGGCTGGGGCGACCGTCCGCGCCTTACGCGGAACTGGCAACCGAGGTCCGGCAAGGCTTCCAACGCTTCATTCGTCCCGACGGCGCCGGTCTATTCGACGTGCTGGACGGTCCTGCCGGCGACGATCCCACTTCGCGCCCCAATCAAATCTTCGCCGTCAGCCTGCCGCACAGTCCGCTGGACTCAGAAACCCAGCAGGCCGTGGTCCGCGTTTGTGGACGGGAGTTGTTGACCTCTTACGGCCTCCGTTCCCTGGCACCCGATCATCCTGATTACCGCCCCTATTACCTCGGCGGTGTTTGGGAACGGGATGGCAGCTATCATCAGGGGCCGGTCTGGGCGTGGCTGCTGGGCCACTACGCGCTGGCCGAATATCGCGTGCACGGTGATGCGGCGGCGGCCCAAGCTCGTTTGCTGCCGGTCCGTGACCACCTGCTGGACGCTGGCCTGGGTACGGTCAGCGAAATTCTTGACGGCGCCGCTCCTCACGTCCCGCGCGGCGCGCCGGCTCAAGCCTGGTCGGTGGCTTGCGTGCTGGAGGCGTGGCAGCGACTGGAGCGATTGAAACGGCAATAATTAGCGTCAGTTCTGGATATTATTAACCCGGCAATTATTTAGGCGACACAGGTATATTGAAGGGCATGAAAAAAGTGGATGGGCGTTGTTTATCACCGGAAGCGCAAGAGGAACGACGACGACAAGCGTTACGCTTGCGCGAAGAGTTGCAATTGACGTGGAAGGAGATCGCGCGGGTGGTGGGGGTGCATATCAGCACGGTGATTGGCTGGGGTCAACGGTACGGTCGAGACGGAGAGGCGGGTCTGAAAGCCCGGCGGCGGGGACGGCGGTATTTGACGGGCCGGACGTTGACGCTGGCGCAGGAAGGGCGGGTGCGTTCGATTCTGGTGGACGAGACGCCGGGGCAACGGGGATTGGGGTTTGCGCTGTGGAACCGGCGAGCGGTGATGGAGCTGATCGAGGCGCTGTTTGGGGTGGCGATGCCGATTCGGACGGTGGGGGAATACCTGTTGCGGTGGGGCTATACGCCGCAACGGCCCATCAAGCGGGCCTTGGAGCAACGGCCCGCCGAGGTGCAACGCTGGCTCGACAAGACCTATCCGACCATTTTAGCCCGCGCGAAGGCGGAGAAGGCGCTGATTTACTGGGGCGACGAGACGGCCGTGGTGGAAGATGGCCATTGGGTACGGGGTTATGCCCCCCAAGGGAAAACGCCGGTGCTGGCGACTCCCGGCCGCCGGTCTGGATTGGCGCTGGTGTCGGCCATCAGCAACCAAGGACTCGTCCGGTTCCGCTTTATCGAACAGGCCATGAACGCCGATTGGCTCATCGAGTTCTTGGGCCAGTTGATCGCGGACACTCCCCAAAAAGTCTTTCTGATTCTGGACAACCTGAAAGTCCATCACGCCAAGGCCGTGACCCGGTGGGTCGGCGAACACGCTGAACAGATCGAGCTCTTTTACCTGCCGCCCTATACCCCGGAGCGCAATCCGACCGAATACCTCAATCGCGATTTCAAAACCCACTTGCGGTTATCCGCCCGTTCCTCCACGCCTCATGCCTTGCGGCAAAAAGCAAACGCCTTTCTCCAATTTGTCATCAGCACCCCAGACCGGATCATGGCCTATTTCAACCACCCCGCCGTCCAGTACGCCGCTTAATCGCCTATTTCTTTGCCGGGTTAATAATCTTGTTTTGAGAATCAATCAATATTATTTTGGCTGCAAAATTTTGGAATTGGATGATCCATATTAGGGCTTTCAAGGTGACGGGGTGCTCTGGTAAGAGTGAGGAGTTTTTCTGCTGGAGCGGAGTTGGATGATGATTGAACTGAACCCCGTGCTGCGGTGTTTTGCCGAGCGTGCGCCCTTGCCGGTGATGGTCCGTGCGATCCTGGAGCGCTGTTTGAATGCCGAACAAGTGAATGAATGGTTCGAGCGGGTGGCCGAGGCCCAGTACACGCGACGTCTGTTGTTCTCCAGCGTTTTTGAGTTGATGACCCAAGTGGTGCTGCGCCAACAACCCTCGGTTCATGCGGCCTGCCGCGCGGCGGTGGCCGAGATCGGAGTGTCGGTCACCTCGGTCTACAACAAGCTCAACGGCCTGGAGCCGAGCACCTCGGCGGCGCTGGTGGGCCATGCGGCCGAACAGGCGGAGGCGTTGATTGAGGAACTGGGCGCGGCCCGATCACCCTTGCTGGCAGGAGTTCGGGTCAAGGTACTGGATGGCACCTGTCTGGAGGGGCGCGAGCATCGGCTGCGGGAGACCCGCGCCAGCACGGCTGGGCCGCTGCCGGGCAAAGCGCTGGCGGTGTTTGATCCGGCACTGGACTTGATCACCGCGCTCTATCCCTGCGAAGACGCGTACACGCAGGAGCGGGCGTTGTTGGGGCCGTTGTTGGCGGCGGTGCGGGCGGGCGAGCTGTGGATCGCAGATCGCAACTTTTGCACCGCCGGGTTCCTGAGTGGGCTGGCCGCGCGCGGCGCGCGGGCGCTGATCCGCGAGCACGCGGGGCTGCGGTTCACGCCCTTGGAAGCGATGCGCGAGGCCGGCCGGGTAGACACCGGGGCGGTGGCCGAGCAATGGGTTCGACTGGGACCGACAACCGCGACGGCAGGGCTGCGGTTGCGACGCATCCGCGTGCGGCTGGATCGCCCCACCCGCAACGGCGATGACACGCTGTATCTGTTCAGCACGGTGCCCGTGGAGGTGGCCGATGCCAGGGCCCTGGCCGAGATGTATCGGCAGCGCTGGACGCTGGAGCGAGCTTTTCTACATCTGACCACAGAACTGCGCTGCGAAGTCGATACCCTGAGCTATCCGCCGGCGGCGTTGTTCGCGTTGGCCTGCGCGGTGGTGGCCTTCAACGGGTTGGGGGTCGTGAAGGCGGCGCTACGCGCCGCGCACGGATTGGAGGCCGCCGAGCAGGTCTCGGGGTACTATCTGGCCATCGAACTGGGTAACGTCGCCGAGAGCCTGGACGTGGTCCTCGATGCCCAAGACTGGGCGGTGTTCCAAACCGTTCCGCGCGCGATCTTCGCCCAGTGGCTCCAGCAACAGGCCGCGCGGATCGACCTGCGCCGCTATCGCAAGAGTCGACGGGGTCCTAAAAAAACCGCGCCTAAACGGGTCCACGACCCCCAGCGGCCTCATGTCTCGGTCGCCCGCTTGCTCGCCCAGCGAGGCTAGGTCCCGTCACCTTGAAAGCCCTGGACCGAAGATCCTTATTGAGATTAAGGTTGCCGCGTGCGTCCAAGCGAAGTGTCGGTGCGTCGCCTAACTGTCAAAGTCACATACAGATTTTTAAGATATCGCTGAACGTTCAAATGACTAAAACGAAAGCAATTTTATTCAATATGGCCTTGTTGTAATGAGGAATGACGATGTCTAAAAAATCTTTTGTCCCTTCTGAAAACGTACAGACTTGGGAAACAATTTCGAATCGCTTTAACAAGTTTACGCCCGCCATCGATCTCGCGGAATATATCGATTTTGAGGTCAGCAAGGCTATACAGGTTCTTGCATATCCAAGTGAAGGCATCCATTTCGTTCTTGCTAAACAGCATCGTGATAAATTTCTTGAGATATTGCGACAGGCTCGAACCAAAAGTGGCCGACGGGCCTTCGAAGAAGGGCGTTGGAAAGGTGCGCTACATGCCGCGAAGGGAGCTGCGCTAGATTTTGCCGATAGTATAACTGGAGGTGTGAGCAATATGACTCGCGGTTCAGCAAAGAACGGATCGTGGGCAGCTAATATCTCTTTCAAGGCGACCAAAGGTATTGGTTTTCGAGAAATCTGGTATCTCGAACTACCGGAGCGTCAACTGCGCCTGCAAAATGTGCGCGACAGCAGAGGCCCACAGCTTGATTTTAGATTTAGCGCGCTGTTCGATGCACCCAATACCTCGATTGATCTCTCATCCTTGCATTGGGCTATCGAGGACCCTGATCCAAAAACAGGGCACTCGAAGTGTAATATTCATATCGATCAAGTCGGTGTTGCCGCCAATTTAGGTAGTGGTGTCGCGATTACTCCAGATGTGGTGTACCATACATTGGTTGAACTCGCGTTTCGTACCGGATTAAAAGGTCTTGTTCGAGACCAAGTGCTGCAGGCTGTCGATTTTATCATGCCGAGTTCGCATGAGAATTACGCTTTAAACTTTGGCGTACAGATCAATGTAATTGATCGCAAGGATATGCGTCTTTCTCTGCGTGGCATGTGTGGAGTTCACAACGATGGCTGCGAATGGTCCGGTACGGTTAATCTGAGAGGTGTCCATAATCTGCTGGGCAGTAAATAGACTGAATACTCCATTAGGATTAACCGCTCTACCTGGAGACCATGATGGCAGCTACCAGAATACCCGGTCCACAAGTTGGGTGGCCACCAGTTGGCCTAGACAATGGGACAAGTTGCAGGTATCCCTCTCCTGTTCCGGGGCCTATTGGCATCGATAAGAAAGCTCCAGCATCTTCGTTGAAGCGCGTTGCTAGCTCCAATGGTGGTGTCACATCAAATTCAAATATGTCGGGAGCTCCTACTAAAAATCAGCCCCAGCGTGTCGTAAGCCCTATTCGTCTAACTTTTTATGGTAGGCATGAGTCACTGATTGTTATTGCGAGCCTTGAAGAAAAGGCTTCTGACGATATCAGGCAAAAAGCAATTGACATTCTTGTCAAGGAGCATGTTATCGATTTATCTACGACAAAGAGCTTGCTCTATGATAAAAATTTTGCCAAAGAAGGTCAAAATAGGGATGGCTATATCAGGATTGGACCAAAAGCATATTCCAGATCGACAAGCTGGCTTGCGCATATTATCTTTCACGAGACTGCTCATAGTGATCAGTTTGCATTCTACTCAAGTATCGGTATCGATCTAACTGCTCTCAAGGCTAACCAGAATAACAGTGAGCCCCTTCGGTTGCTGTATGCGTTGGATGAGGTCGAATGTTGGTTTATATCGTGGACTAACCGAGTTAGTCTGGGAATGTCTCCGCAAGAAATCACTGACATCGAGCGTGAATACCAGCTCTTTTCCCTAGATTTAGATGATCCTGCGATTAGTCAACTTGCTAGTAAACAACGTTTTTCTGAGGCTCGAATGATATTGATTTCTCGCCTGCACTGAGTTACGCACAAATCTTTGATCCCATCGCAAGATTCGCACGCTGCGCTTGCCGATAACCTAGATTCCCACGGCCCGACATCCACATCTATGCCAGTTTTTGGTAATTCCCTCCGCTAGACTAAACCCGCTCCAATTCCGGAAACGGTTTTTGAAACCATTGAAACAAAGTTGCCACCTGCAGAAATCGTATAGAAATTGGGGCCGGTTAATTTAGATCCGGATTCCAATACATCGATTTGAGGTACAGTATGATCAATCTGCGTCTTTACAATATTACGATCAATCCTGTTGGCCTTGCTGGCGCGGCGAGAAATCAATATATACGCCAAGTTCACGAGCACTTGAATTGGATTCATCTTACGAAGAGTGGACGTATTCTGCTTAACTGCATTCGTCGCCCTACCTTTCCAATTGAAATACGTCCACATCCAACTGCTGCATGTAATGCTGTCGGTGGAGGCGAGAATAGACCTGGTGTCCTTGGGTTGGCTGGTGTTATTACCTACACTCCCTTCGCCTTTTCCAGTGCTGGCTCATGCAGCGCGCTGCCAGCCGACCAAAATCGTGGGCGCATTTGGGATGAAATACTCTTTCACGAGATGGTACATGTTTTTAGAAATGCAACAGGTAAGTGGAATAAAGCGCCGCGATTGTCGATTAATATGAATCAATATGATGATAATGAGGAATTTATTGCGGTGATGTGCACCAATATTTATATCTCAGACCATACCAATCGCATTAAAAGCGGTTTACGAGCAGGACACAAAGACTTTAGCGCAATGTCGGCTGATGAAGCTAGGCGTTTTGGGCTTTTTGCTAGCTCTAAAGCAGCTTATAGTTTAGTGAAACAATTCTGCGATGATCACCCTATCTTTTCGAAGGCGTTGAGCGATCAGCTTGCCGATGTGGAATATAACCCCATCGCCGATTTCTACCGATTTCCAAAGATATGTGAGTTGTTTTCTTCATATTTTGGATTAGCGAAAGATTATACAAAATGGCTTAATATCCTTACTGCGTCTGGCTTGTCACGAGCGGTTGCTGAAGTAGTAGCAAGGCAGATGGCTGCCGTGTAATTTTTTGGATAAATTTTCTGGTCAGATTCCCATCCGTTCTATTCTAATTCAGAAAATTTAGTAGAATTTAGTATGATCGCCTTATGATTGAGCAGCAATGGAGGAACATGTGACGAAATCAACCACAATCTATTGGAACCCATTGGATCCAGAGAATAGAGACCGATGGACGCCGATCCAGGGGCTAGAAGGCATAGCCGAGGAGCTGACCCTGAGCATTGATCTGGTCACTGGCGAATACACGCGGCTGACCCGCTTTCTCCCCGGTGCTGATACTACACCGTTCGGCGGAAAAACCCATATCTACCCCGAAGAGGTGTTCATTGTCAGCGGCCGTCTGTACGATCAAGCATTCGACCAGTGGTTGGAAGCTGGGCATTATGCTAGTCGTCCACCTGGTGAGTTGCACGGGCCGTTCAAAACCGACGAGGGATGCGTCGTGCTGGAGGTGTCTTTTCCAAATCGCGTGGGCGGCGAGCTATGATTACGATCTATCCCGATCTATCCTGATTTTACTGCCGGGCTCGTGGATTACTCCACGGCCCATCAACCCTTCCTCATTGATTCCACTGCTTTCCTTCGATGACCGCTGCTTCGTTCTCTTCTTGATTTTCTTTCACAGCCATTTTCTCTCGTCCGTCCCAAGAAAAGTCTCATTCCAGTTTCAAGTCAGCTTTTGAAACAATTGAAATAAAAATGCTGTGTGCCGAAATCGTATAGAAATCTAGGATCGTTACTTTACCTCCTACCAAGAACTTACAGATTCTAATTGGAGGATAAAAGCCATGATCCGTGATGCCATTCTGCCGTTGGAACTATCTACTACTCGTTACTCGACAGTTCAGGGTTATTTAGTCGCCACGTTCGCCAAAATACGGTACTGGTACAACGTCTACCGTCAGCGTCGCATCTTACTAGTCCTCGATGACGCAATACTGAAGGATATTGGCTTCAGTCGCACCGATGCTCTAGCGGAAGGCAGCAAACCATTTTGGCGACCATAACTTTTAGTAAGTATTTGTTTCCGTAGCAAAGTGAATCGGCCATTTAACGTACATTTGACTAGAAAGAAAATCCGTTATGCTCAAATTAAAACAGCCGGCCCTGGTCCTTCATGCTCATGATGTGCCCGGCTACCGATACAAGATGCAGTATACGTGGACGATGCAACGCGGCGCAGGCGCCGAGACGGTCCTAAATTGGATTCTCGCTGCTTATGATGTCCTCTGTGCCACTAACGGCAATGACTCAAGACTGTATAACGTCATCATCAACTGTCATGGTGTCCCTGGAGGTTTATTAGCCGGTGGAGCTGGCAGCCCTAGCATTAACATTGGAAACATAGGCAATTTCTCAAGGCTACAGCGATGTGGTATCCGCATGATATGGCTTATTGCTTGTGAAGTAGCTTCTCAGCAAGGCGTGTTAACGGGTGGGGTTGGAAAGATATTCTGCGCTAAACTGGCTGAGATGGTGAACTGTGATGTGATTGCTTCAGCCGAGGTTCAACACGTTAATCTCTTCGACTTTTATATGCGAGGCTGTCCATGGGGCTGCATCGATAATTTCGAGGGTCTGACTTATCGATTCAAGCCTACGGGTCAACACACATACTTTGTCTCTACGAACTATGAACGTTAGTCGAGATGCTGCCAAATAGAATACATATGCCCAATCCTAACCTAAGTTGCCACTTTCGCTGGAGTGTCGAGCAGGACTCGCAGGAAGGTTTCGGCTTTCTACCGTTACTGTGCCTAATAATCTGGTTGATTTAGGAACAATTTGTGGAGAATGTAATATGATCACTTTAAAGCAAAATCTATATGTCCCGGAACCTGAGCGTCATGGTGGGATTAGTTGGTTTGGTGGCACCTTGATTCTCTCGCTTTTTGCGATAGGAATCTGGATGGGGGCTAAGATTGATTGGGTTAGTAATGACGAGTGGTTTCGTTCCGCCATATTTGGGATATTCACACTTGTGAATTCTGTGCGCATCTTGGCATATGTGCCACAAATGTTGACTGCGGCTAGGGATACCAATGGCGCATCCGGTATCTCTTATGCAACTTGGATTTTATTTATGGTATCCCATTTGACTACGATTACTTATGCTATCGTTTGTCTTCATGATATCGTGATGTCTTTCATTTTTCTTGGCAATGCGTTGGCTTGTTTAGCAGTGATCGTGATCACGTTTATCAAGCGTCGGCAGTATACTACTCGACTCATGCAAAGAGTTTGAATGATGATAACAATTACAATTAGCAAATTCTGGGATTGAGAATCTAGAATTAAGTTGAAAAATTTAAAGGTGATGGCAAAGTAATTAATCCACTCGCCCAAGTGAGATACAGGAACATGGCTTATATTGTTGAGACCTCGACCCCACCCGGTACGCCGACTCCTATCGGCCCGTATCATCACATTGCTAAGGTTGGACCATTTGTGAGCATTGGGGGAACTGCCGGAGTTGATCCTGCTACCGGTCAGCTCGCTGGCTCAGATACGTATTCACAAGCGGTCCAAATTCTAAAATCGTTTCAAGTGATGTTGCAGTCTGTAGGTTCAGACTTAAACCATGTGCTTCATATCAACGTATTTTTGAAAGATATACGGGATTTTGATGAAATGAACCGCGCTTATATCAAGATGATGGGCGACCATCGCCCTGCACGAACGGTGATTGGAGTTAGCGAGCTCCCAAAGCCCGGTGTTTTGCTCACAATGAATTTGACCGCTGTAATTTTGTGAGTGACATTAGTCATCATCGACAGCGAATTTATCCGTCATCTTGAAACAATTGAAATAAAATCCCAAGATCGAGAAATAAGACTGAAATTAAAGGTGTATAAGCTAAGTGAGAGATTATATCTAATTCTAGTGATGTTTGAATTAATATAGATCTCGAGGTGTTCAATTTTCAATGAGAAACTTAAAAATGACCGCACAATATATCAGCTCTATCTGTTTTGGTGGCTTTCTATTAGCGAGCACTTGTGTAATCGGTGCAACCTATCCATCAGATGTTGAGATCAATGGCCGAAATTTGAGTTTAGCGGAGTTGAGTTCATTAGAGTCTCGGCTTGGTGCCCACATTGGTTCAGGAAACTATCTGGTTGACCCACAGAGCGGATGCTGGCTTAATATTGCGACAGGATGGATTGGTTGTATTGGCGATCCTAATATTTCTCCATCACGCAAAGTTGGCGAAAAACGCCATTAAAATCGCGATTAATACAATTGGGGTTACCATAATGTCAACAAATCCAATGTTTAAAAATCTTGATAATAAGTATGAATGGTATGCCTATACACGCATAGGTCTCTACTATACCACACGCAGTGGTAAACGGATCAATATTTGCGATGTTCATTTGGGTGGGCTAGGACCGGAGTCAATGTCAGGAGGCTTTTACACTGGGCCAAAAAATTCTCCAGATCAAATAAAGACTTTTAAGCGATCTGAGCAAGAGGTGTTTTGGGGCGACCACTGGGATGATGGGTCAGATCCAGATAATCTTGGGTTGTCTGGGGGTGGGCTAGCGCATGCCTTGAGCCCTAAAAATAGCAATAAACTTCACCTATGGCTATACGGACCAATTATGCTCAACAGGGTTCCATATGGCTCTTTAGTAGCAGTGCTTTATGATATGGAGTTTCCGAAACGGAAACCGTATAAACTTATTGACGATCAACAACGCGCTAATTCAGATTCTTATAAGGCAGAATCCGAACATAATCCTTTCCAAATCATTTTTCCGAGAGGGTATCGCTCTCGCCATTATAGAAAGTGCGTCCTGTGGGGTAATATGTTTTACCCTGGTGAAACTCAGAAACTTTGGGGACCTCCCGGCTCTGATTTGAATAAGGCACTTAAAGAAGCATGGAAGAAAAAATACTTCGTTCCGTTGCCAAAGCCGGTTATGAAAATGGCATGGAAAATTGAAGACTGCGCTTCAGGCCTCACCATGGCCCAGTTGCATAATAGGAGAGGTTAGTGACTATCGTTTATTCGCCGTGAGCTGGAGCCTATAGCGAGATCGATAATCTTGCTGGAAATTATCGATAGTACTTTAAAATCGGGCGGGATAGCGGAACTGTCGGGGACAACCGACCCATTCGCATGGTTTTCGTGCAGCGATAGCACTGACCAAATTATGGCCAATCGATGACAGTCCGAGCAAGAGAATTGGAGCCGTATGGCCTACATCCTCTCGACTAAGTAGACTATGGATTGACGAGATTTTGTGGTCTCACCGCTCGACGCGACGCGCACTGTTGCGGTTGAACGCGCCTGATTTGATCGGCTCTTTATCCGCCACCGGTCCAAGCGCATTGCCCACATCGGCAACGATGCTCCGCCGTAACTTTGGAGCAGCGGAAATTAGATCTGCGCTACACTTTGCAATTCGCATTAACACTTTTGTAAGGGGCCATTTCATGTCTGCAATAACTACTAAAAAAATATGGATGATTTTATTCATAGTCTTCATAACCAGCGTTGCAACTGCACAAGACTATGCAGGTAAAAAAATTCTCTATGTTAATTCCTATCATGTGGGCTTTGAAGGTAGCGATCCGATTGCCGATGGAATTCAAACAGTTCTAGAAAAAACTAAAGTCGATTTAAAAGTGATTTATATGGATACCAAGCGTAATTCATCCGATGAATTCAGCAGGGCTGCTGCACTCAAAGCTAAAGCTGTCATCGATGAATTTCGGCCTGATGTAGTGATTGCCAGTGATGATAACGCCTCTAAGTATTTAATTATGCCGTACTATAGAGATGCTGATCTACCATTCGTGTTTTGCGGGGTGAATTGGAATGCTTCGGTGTATGGGTTTCCCTATAAAAACGTTACCGGTATGATCGAAGTGGCTCTAGTATCGGAAATCCTTAAGCATCTAAAAAAATATGCTAAGGGAGAGAGGATTGGCTTTATCGCTGGAGACACTCTGTCAGAAAGAAAAAACTTGGAATATTATAGCAAACGATTTGGTATCAATTTTACCAAAATATACTTGGCAAAAACCTTTGCTGAATGGAAACAGGGTTATTTACAGTTACAAAGCGAGGTGGATATGGTACTAATGACCAGCCACGTCGGTATTCCTGATTGGAATGATCAAGAAGCTCGAATTTTCTCGGAAAGTCACGTCCGAATTCCAATTGGAACTGAGCATCGCTGGTCAATGCCTTTCGCGCTAGTCGGCGTGGCTAAAGACTTTAACGAAATGGGCGTCTGGTCGGCGCACGCTGCTCTCAAGATTCTTGATGGTGTTCCGCCTAGCAAGATCCCTATGACCGCTAATAAGAATGGCCAGCTGCTTTTTAATATGAGAATGGCCAGCCGGTTGGGAATTACCGATGTTCCCCTATTAGCGGAAGTACTACGCTAGCTAGCATGATTCACTGTGCCAATGGTTGACGCTGCCATGAATTCGCTGACGCAGCCGGTTTCCTTGACACGACAAACACTTTTCCAGATGGCGATTCGTATTGCCCTTGTTGTAGTAACTGTCACCATTATCAGCTATTTCCATGTTCGGCAAAGCTTGCAAACCCAGGCGCTGGAACAACTCAAGAAATATGTTCAAGAACGAGGGATGCGTGAAAGCAATATCTTCGTGTTAGCTCAGGATAATCTACGCACCTTTGCGCAAGAGTATGCGAAGCGCCTGCAACATTTTGGCGATCTTGATCCAGAAACTCGATTTAATGAATTATTCGTTGAGCGCGACGAAGGGAATACCCGCGTCCGAGAATCGTTTTTTACCGACAATGGTATTACCGGCGTGATCGGCAAATACGTGAACATCGACGCCGAGTTGCGGCGGCGACTGGTCATTGGTTACGAGATGCTCGTTCAATACGGTCCTGCTTGGCAAAGTCGTTTCGCGAACCTCTACATCACCACTCCCGAGCACGCGATTCTATTGTTTTGGCCAGATAAACCTTGGGGATTGAATGCCACTTCCTGGGAAGTGAATGCAAAGTTGGCTTTGAATGCACCGGGAGAGGATAAAGTTCTGGTCATCGACGATGGCCAGCGTGCTGCACGGAACAGTACTTGGTCCGACCTTTACTTCGATTACGCTATCAATGATTGGATGGTATCGGCTACAGAACCGGTCAATCTCGCTGGGAGATACATGATATCGGTGGGTCATGATCTGTTGTTGAGTAAGCTGATCGAGCGGACGATCCATAATCACCTGGAAGGTACCTATAATATCTTGTTTCGCGACGATGGTAGCCTGTTGGTCCATCCACGTTTCATGGACGCCATTCAGGCTAAAAACGGTAGCTTGCCCATTGAAAAAACAGGTGACGCTAACCTGTCACGCATCTTCAGTTTGATAAAACAGCATTCTCTCGATCCGGCTGCGATCATTAACAATGATAAAGATGACGAATACTTGGCTGCAACTCGGTTACAAGGTCCTGACTGGTATCTCGTCACGGTATTTCCAAAAACGATTATTATGAAACAAGCCTTCATGACAGCACGGCTGATTTTGCTATTAGGCGCTATCGCACTGTTACTGGAAATCGCGATTTCGTTTTGGGTACTCAAAAAGCATTTGGCTAAGCCATTGACTGGCTTGATGGAGGCGACTAATCAAATCACCGCTGGGGATTTCAATCTTCATCTGGATGATCACAGACTGGATGAAATCGGCAGATTGGCGCGGTCACTCAATATCCTGTCTCATGAAATCGGTGCCCGGGAGAGTGCGCTCAATGAGCGCAGCGCTAAACTTGCGTTGCTCAACCGGCAACTGGAGCGGGAATTGGCAGAGCGCGAGCGGGCCGAGCGGGAGATAGCGCGGCAA
>Ga0209607_1000065_pt1 | contig 83449 bp, 69 predicted proteins | sample AD_UKC117_MetaG_FD_184413 | JGI IMG/M metagenome (GOLD analysis project Ga0209607, IMG submission 184413) | Active sludge microbial communities of municipal wastewater-treating anaerobic digesters from Hong Kong - AD_UKC117_MetaG (SPAdes)... | ecosystem: Engineered > Bioreactor > Anaerobic >... | reverse complement strand
CGTGGCGCCGCGCAGCAGCGGGTCGGCGGTGGCAGCCATGACCGTGGTCTGGTTGCCAATAGCGGAACCCAGCTGAGGTGCGTAGGCCAGCAGGCCCAGACCGTTCACGGCGGGCACGGTGGAGGTCGACGGAGCCACCACGGCTTGCACCGCGGTTTGAGCGCCACCGTACACAGCCAGCTCGGCCTGGTTCATCACCGCCCAGCTGCCCATCAGCATACCGCTGGGAGCGGCCAGACCGGCAGCTTCAGCGCTGGCGGCGGTCACGAGGGTGGTGGTCTGCAGCGTGCTGAACGCGGTGCCCGTGCAAGGCGCAACGCCGTTCACGTGCTTGATGGCCGTGTAGACCGGGTTGGCGGCGCCGCCCGGCAGCGTGGGCGGAATGTCGGCCATGTTCAGCATTTCAGCGTAGCCTTCGCGGGTCAGCGAAGCCAGCTGGTCAGCCGTGGCGTAGGAAGGCAGACGGTTGGTCTTGAACGACACGCCAGCAGCCGGGAACACCGGCAGCGTGCAGGACTTGTCGGCCGTGGTGATCAGAGCGGTGCCGTCAGCAGCCTGGCTGATACCGGCGGTCCACACGTCCAGCGGAGACAGGAACACGGTGAAGTCCAGCACGTCGTCCGAGTTGGAGGCGCTGCGGAAGCGAACCTTCACCGCCTTGCCGTTCGTGGCGTCGGTGTTGGTGATCGACCACATGGAGCCGATGGTGCCCTGTGCCGAGAAGTACGGCGTGAACAGGTAGTGGCCGGTGCCACCGGGGTTCAGTTCGAGCGTGGTTGCGGTCGACGCGGGGGTGGTACCAGCGGCGAACACCGCGAGGGCGTGGGCCGAACCGGCAAAACCAAGTCCACCCAGGGCCGCTGCAGCACCGAGCGCCAGAATGCTCTTTTTCATAGACATGACTCCGTTAGGAAAAAAGTGATTGCAAGACCCAAGCGAATCTTGGAAATGCCCTCAGATGCTATCACGCCGTTGCTTGGCATTTCAATCGGACAGACGGCGTGTATGAGATTGCGAAAGGGGAGTGTTGTATTTCTGTGACGGCCTTTACCTCCTTCGAGGGGCCGGAGGCCATTTAGAGGGCCTGGTAGTACCACCACTGGCCTTCGTCGCGCACCCAGGTCTCGTCGAAAAAGCCCGTGATGGTGGGCAGGGTGCGAGAGAACTGGGGCACCATGTTAAGGGTAGTCAGGCGAATGCGGACGGTGCAGCGTTCGGCCTCGCACTGGACGCTGTGGACCTGGGCTTCCTTCCATTGGCCGCCACTGCCGAAGCGCTTCTTGTATTCCTCCTTCGAAACCAGTGCCCGGTAACCCGGTTGGGTAAAGGCATAGGCCCCGTCGAAATCGCCCTTGATGAGCTTCGCCCAACGCTGCTCGGCGCGCGCCTTGACCTGCTCCTCGGGTGTACCGGAAGAAAGCGTGGCGCAGGACGCGAGCATGAGCAGCGCCAGGGCCCCACCCAGCACCGCCTTGGCGAGATTGCGGCGCGAAGCTTGCTGCGTCGCCGGTGTCCCGCGAGGCAATGAGGCGGGCTGAGATGACAAATGATGGGTCATGAGAAATGGCTCGGTAAGAATTTACTTCAAAAGTACCAATTACGGCTTGGCGCTGGCCGGCACACCTGCCGGCGGCGACGACAGATCCAGAGCCCGCATGCGTTCGCGAAGTTCCCGGCTGACGGCGCGTGCATCTTCGTCCGAGCGCAGCACGCGCGGCGTGAAGACGACCAGGAGCTCCGTGCGGTCGTTCGTCTGCTTGTGCTGGCCGAACAGGGCGCCCACCACCGGAATGGACGACAGCAGCGGCAAGCCGGATTTGCCGTTCGAGGCGTTGTCCTTGATCAGGCCGCCGAGCACCAGCGTCTCGCCCGAGCGCACCGCCACCTTGGAGACGATCTGCCGCTGCGTGAACGTGGGCGTGGCTGCTGTAGGGTTGACCACGTCGGTGACGATCTGGTTGATGTCCAGCGTCACCAGATCGCCGGCGCTGACCGAAGGTGTCACACCCAGCATGACCCCGGTGTCCTTGTACTGGATCGTGGTGGTGGTGTAGTTGGTGCTGGTGTTGACGGTGGTGGAGCCCGTCTGCACCGGCTGCTGCTGGCCGACGGAAATGGCGGCTGTGTGGTTGTCGAGCACCATCAGCGACGGGCTGGAAATCACCTTGACCAGGTTCTTGTTGGCCAGCGTGTTCAGCATGGCGGTCACCGCGCCGGCGGAGTTGCTGACGGCGTAGCTGAAGCCGGTGGCGGCGGCGCTGCCCAGATCGTAGCTGCGCGTGCCATCGGCAAAGCTCAGGCCCGTCGTGCCATTGTTCAGGATACCCGAGCCGCGACGTCCACCGCCGAGGCCGCCGCTGAAGGCCCATTGCAGGCCGTACTGGAGGCCGTCGGACAGCTGGACTTCGACGATGGTGGCCTCGATCAGCACCTGGGCGCGCTGGATGTCCAGCCGCTTGAGCGTGCCCTCGATGCGCTCGTATTCCGCTGGCGTGGCGTGGACCAGCAGGGTGTTGTTGATACGGTCGGCCATGACGCGCACCGACTGACCCAGCATGGTGGTGGTGACGCCCGGGCCCTGCTGGCCGTTGCTGCTGCCAGCCGTGCCGCCCAACGCAGTGGCACCCGTGGTGGACGCACCACCGCCGAAGGAACTCAAGCCCATTCGGCTCGTCCCGCCACTGCTGCTGTTCAGCGTGTTGACGTTGCTTGCAAAGCCGCCGTTCAAGTTGGTGCTGAGCCCGTTGGTAGCGCCTGAAAGGCTGGTGAGCCCGGGCGCAACGCCCGTGGCGCCGTTGGCGCCGGGTTGCGTCAGCACGCCCCCGCCGTAGATCCCGTTGAGCAGTTCCGCCAGGTGGTCGGCCGAACCATTCTGGACCTTGTAGACGAACAGCTGGGGTTCGGCGCTGTTGAGATTGGGGCGGTCGAACTGCTCGATCCAGTAGCGCACCTCGTCCAGGTAGGCGGCCCGCGGCGTGACCACCAGCAGGGCGTTGATGCGCTCGATCGGCATGATGCGCAGCGCCCCGTACAACGGATTGCTTTCGCCAAGCCCCGCAGCGCCCGCAGGCGACGCGCTGGCGGCACCGAATGGGGACACGCCTCCGGGGCCCGTTGGCGACCCGGCTGCACCCTGGGCACGCACATTGGTGGCGCGCCCCGCCTGAGCCCCGGTCGAGCCCGCAGCCCCACCGGAAATCAGCCGCAGGGCCGCCTCTGCGTCGGCGGCAGAGGTGTGCTTGAGCGGGAACACGCCCACCGACATGCCGCGCAGGAGGTTCACGTCGAACGTCTTGACCAGCTCCAGCCAGCCCTCGGCCTCGACCCGCGTGCCCCGCATCACGAGGATGTTGCGCAGCGTGTCCACGCGGACGATCGCCTCGGGTGCCACCAGCGGGCGCAGGATGTTGGCGATTTCCGCAGCCCCCACGTACTGCGGCGAAATGATGACCGTGCCGTAGCCCGGCGGGATCGAGCCCGCCCCCAGCATCTGCGGTGCGCTGACGATCCCCCGCAGCGCCTCCGGCGAGCCCACGTGGTAGGTGCCGCGGGAATCCCGCGCCAGCACGATGCCGTTGGACTGCAGCGCCTGCTCGAGCAGGAGCATGGCCTTGTCGGCGTCGACCGGGCCGCGTGTGATCAGCGTGACCTTGCCGTTGAGGGGCGGATGCACCACATAGCTCACCTTCAGGAGGTCGTTGAGCATCACGTTGGCCACTTCGCCAATGGGAGCGTCCTCGAACTTGAAGCTGCTGACCATGCCCTTCGCGGGGGGGCCGGGAACCTTGTGGGTGGCGACCACGCGGTCGTCACCTCGGATGACGATGGGCTCGGATCGTGCGTCGGCGGCAGGCGCAGCGGCGCTCGCCGCATCGGACGGCACACCGGCCGCGGAGGCGCTGGCCAACGCGGCCGCGGCAGGCAAGGCACGCGACGCGGCAGGCACGGCGGAAGGCAGGCCGGCATCGGACAGCCCCGCGCCAGGGGTCTGCGAGGCGCACCCGGCCAGCAGGCTGGCCGTCAGGGCGAAAAAGAAGGAAGCCGTGAGACGGGGCATGGTGGGCAACGGGGTGAAGCGGGGAGGCCGCAGCCGGGGGTATGGTTTCATGATCTAGCCTCCGAACTGGGCTTCCACGCCGGGTGACGAAGCGGGCTGGTGGGCGCCAGTTGCAGCCGCTGGCTGCGGCGGAGCTGGGGGGCTGGAGGACTGGGCTCCAGGGCGGGGCAGGCCCGGCGGCGCGGCCGGGGGGGGAGGAGGTGGTTTCGGGGTGCTGCCGGCGACAGGCTTCTGGGGCGCCTCGGTCGCAGCCCCTTGCATGAGCCCTATGGGCAACTTCAGTTCCCTGGATTCGGTACCGCGCTCGAAACGGACGGTGCGACCGGCCACGTGAACCAGCTTCCAGCCGCCCAGCTCCTCGCCACGGCGCACGAAGCTCGCCTTGCCGTCGTATTCGATCATGGCGCCGTTCAGCGACGGCCCGGCCACGATGCCGAGCACCTTCGCCGCATCGATGGGCGCCCGGGGTGGCGGGCTCGCCGGTGCCGCAGCTGGCTCGGCCACCGGCCGCCGGTTCATGCTGAACAAGGGCCGCTCCAGCACCTGCGGGTAACGGACGGACGCCGCGGTGTTGGGGCGCAACAACGCGGACTCCAGGTCCCGCAGGTTCGGCGCCTGGGCCTCGGGCGGCGTCCATCGCCGCCAATGGGCCACGGGCCCCGGCAACAGCCACAAGGCCACCAGGGCGGCCAGCAGGATGGCGCACAGGGCAGCCAGGCGCGAATCCACGGTCCGCATCACCGGTGCTGCCTCAGGACGAACAGGTCAAGCTGCACCGTGATCACCGCATCCGCAGCCGTGCGGCTCATGCCGCGCGGGGCGAGCTGGATGCTGCCGGCGTAGACCATCGGCCGCAGGTCGGCCAGGTCGTGCACCAGCAACTGGAGAGCGTCCCATGATCCTTCGAGTCGAATGTTCACACCGATGCGGTCAAACCCTTTTTCGTCCTTGACGGGCGACACCTGGCTGCTGGTCACGCGCATCTCGCGCGTGTTCGCCAGGTCCCGGACCTGTTGCAGGACGACGTTGCCCACCTGGGCGGCATCGCGATCCGCCGGGTAGACATACAGCACCAAATTGTCCTGCAGCCTTTTGTCGGCGCCCGCAAGCAGCTCCCCATTCTGTAGCAATCCGGTCAGTCTTGCATACCGGGGATCGATGGAATCGACCGTGGACGTGGCCCAGCGATGCTTCAAACCAACATATCCCAGCCCCAGGACGAGCAGCGCGAGCAGCGCCGCAGCCGCCAGCGCGATCCAGGCCGTCTCCGGCCGCCGAAGGTTCTGGAGCTTCATGGGCGGCGCTCCGCCGGCTGTGCGCTGGCGCCCAGGGCGACGCCGTAGCGCGCCGGGTCGGCCGTCAGTTCGATGATGAAGCGCTCCTTGCTGTCGCCGGGTGCACGGGTGGCCGGCGAGGCCAGCCGCACATCGCTGACGCCAGGTTGGGACGCCAGGCGCTGCACCAGCGCCGCGGCGTCGTCGGCATTGCCGTTGAGAACCAGCTTGCGCCCCTCCAGCCGCAGCGAAGTCAGCCAGGCGCCGTCCGGCACGGCGGTGGTCAGCATGTTCAGCAGCGGCGCCAGAGCCAGCTGTTCACGAACGATCTCGCCCACATTGCGCAACACGTCGGCGCGCTCGACCGCAGCCTGGCGCTGCGCCATCTGCGGTGCGGCGCGGCGCTGCAGATCGTCAAAAGCTGTCTGGGCCTGGATGGCACGCTGGCGCGCGAACAGGGTCGGCGTCAGAAGAATGCCGGCCAGCAGCAGCACCGCCAGCAGCACCCAGCCCAGCGAGCGGCGGCGGCCGCGCGCCACCAGGGCTTCGCGCCGACTCTCGCCGAAGCCACGCAAGATCAACGGAGCGAAATCGCCTGCGGCAGTTTGGGAGGCGTCCGGGGTCACCCAGACCTCCGCGTGATCTGGCGCCAGTGCACCATCCTGGCGCATCGCGGCCGTGACCTGGGCGCGCGACGCGATCACCACGTCCACCTGATCCGCACCGTCCGACGCCGGAAGCGCCACGAATCCGAACACGGTGTCATCGGCCGGGAACGGACTGATGCCCGCGACCTCCAGTTCCACTGCGTGCTGCAGATCCGCCGCCGCCAAACGCGGCAGGCGCAGCCGCCGCTCCAGCACGCTGTCGCGGCTCAGGGCAAAAGCCTCTACCGGCGAAACGGCCTTGGGCAGCGCGGCGACGCGCAGTGCATGGCCGTGACGAAGCAGCCAGTCGCTCGGCGCGGCGCCCGGTTGGATCAGGCGCACGTAGACGCCCGGGTTCAAGCCCCGCAGCAGCGGCAATCCCAGCAGGAATTCCCCGGCCTCCCGCCATTGGGAAGGCCATTTGGCAAGATCCAGGCCGAACAGGCTGGTGGCACTCGATGATTGACTGGACATGAAGCTCTTGATTCCGCTCAGCCCTCGGCCTCTGCGGTTTGACGCCAGCGGCGCAGATCGCGCCAGGGAACACCATAGGCGTGTCCCTGATCCAGGGCGACGTCGCGGGTCAGGATTGTAGTTTTGTCCGCTCCGGAGCCGACAAAGGCCCGCAGGCGCAGCATGTTGGAACCGGACAGATCCATGAAAGCCGGCGCCAGCCCGCTGAAATCAGGGGCTGCGGAGCCGCCGCCACGCTGACTCAGGAATTGGTCCACCCTGCCGGCGTTGCCACCGGCCAACACCCGCAGCACACCCGGCGGAGCCGCCAGCGGGTTGACGCGGCTGGCCCCGCGTAGGTCGGCGGATACCAAAGGAGCCAACCGTTCGTACAGCAGATAGGTGAAACCCGGCACGAGCAGCAAATCCTGGGCCGTTTCGAACATGCGAGGCTGCGAACCGGCGCCCCCCGCAGCAGCCGGAATCCCGTCGCGCCATTCCACGGCGGCATGGGCCAGTGCCTGCGCCTCGCCCTGCGACAGCCCGCCGGCTACCTGTAACAGCGCGGCCATCAGCGGCTCAGGCGCGTCGTTCAACGAAATGAGCCCGTTGAGCGGAGCCACTTCAACGCGCACCTCCTGCCCGGCGTAAGAGACGTTGGAAATGGTGATGCTGCTGACCGTCGTGTTGCCCACCAGCAACTGCTGCAGCACCAGGTCGATCGCGGCGTCGCCGATGGCCTCGGCCTCCACGCCTTGCCGTTCGGCGCTGACCGCCTGGATCTGGTCTTTCACGGTGGCCGTCAGGCCGGTCGCCATGACGCTCAGCGCCGCCACGATCCAGAGGACGGCGACCAGCGCCATGCCGCGCACGCGCGACGAAGTGAATGAACGTCCGTCCATCACGCGCCTCATCCGCCAAACACCGCGATGTTGGCACTTGGATCGCTCATGAACGTGGGCGTCAGAAGCAGCACCATGGGCGGCCACGGCGGCCCATCGACGTCGTAGTCGATCCGCACCGCGTCGGGCAATTTCACCTGCAGGGCCACCAGCATGGACGCGGGTGGTGGCCAGGCGTCCAGCCATTCGCCTGTCAAAGGATGCCGGTAGCTGAGCCGCATGGCACGCACCGAATGGGCAATGACCTGCGTGCTCGCAGCCTGCCAGGCCGAGAACCCGGGGCTGCCGTCCCACGGCGCGTAGCGCAGCACGAGGCTGTTCTGGCCGTCAACCGGCTCCACCGCCAGGCGGAGGTAATGGCGGCCACCGCCGCCGAAACGTGCAGGCATCGCGCCGACCCAGGCCACAGAACTGGTGTCGCCCGAGAAGAACGGATACTCCCCCGGCCGGTCGACCGATCGGGACTCGTAGCCTCGCGCCGACACCTGGCTGAAGCTGCCGCGGAGAAACTGGCGGGCGATGCGGTATTCGTCGGCCTGGTCGATGCGTTGTTCCACGCGCACCTCGGTCTGCCCTAAGGCCCGCATCGCGCCGGTCAGCACCAGCATCAGCAGCGACAGCAGCGAAATGGCGATCAGCACCTCCACCAGGGTGAAACCGCCCATGGGGCGCCGGCGCCCCGCGGCAAGCGAAACGGTGCGACGCATCATCGCCGCACCTGTGCCGGCGGCACGAACTCGGGACGCAGGCTCGTCAAGGTGTAGCTCCTGGGCGCGTCGCCATCGCTCCAGGCCACCGTGACACGGACCTCGTGCAACCTCGCGGCGTTGGGCGACGAATTCAGCGGCGTCGGGTATGGCCGCGATTCGATCTGCCATGCATAGCCATCCGCCTGAGCGCGGCTGGCCAGCCCCCGAGGCGGCACGCTGCGCTGCGCCTCCAGCAGGGAAGCCGCGAGCAACACGGCCCGCTCCTGGGCATCGATGGCACCCACGTGCCGGGCACTGCCCCCCATGACCCGGTAGATCAGGGTCAGCGCCATGCCCATGATGGCGAACGCCACCAGCACCTCCAGCAGCGAAAAGCCCTTGTCGCGACGCTGCATGGGGCGCCTCATCGCTCGATCGGCTCCTGCTCGACGCGCCCCGAGAACCAGTCCACGCGCATCCGGACGCCAGCGCCGGACGGGCGGATCAGGTCCACGCTGCCGCCGCTGGCGCCGCCCTGCGGAAGAAACTGGATCGCCATGCGCCCGTCGGCCGTACCCGCCTCGCGCGCCATGACGGCGCGCATCTCAAGCGGTTCAGGGACTTGTTGCACGGGGCCAGGCTCGACCCCGAAGCGACGCTGCTCCAGATCGACCACGAAGCGCACGGGAACACCCTCGCTCATCGCCCTTTGCCGCGCGCTGCGCATCGCCGTCACCACGGCACGCACGGTGTCGCGGTATTGGACAGACTCGTTCAATCGGCCGAACGCGATGGGCACCAGGCCGACGATAAGCGCCAGCACGGCGAACACCACCAGCAATTCGATCAGCGTGAAGCCGCGCAGATGCCTGCGATGCCCCGCCGGCATCGGGCGCCGCGCGCGCTCCAGCACCATCGGGCTCAGTGCTTGTTGCGGACGTCCGCGTTCTCGCCCTCGCCACCCGGGGCATTGTCGGCACCCAATGAGAGGATCTCCAGGCCGCCATTGGGGCCCGGGTTGGCGTAATGGTAGGGGTTGCCCCACGGGTCGGCCGGCAGGCCCCCCTTCAGGTACGGGCCATTCCAGCCATTGGCCGAAGCTGGCTGGGTGACCAGGGCCTGCAAACCTTCTGCATTGGTCGGGTAGCGGCCGACGTCGAGCTTGAACAGTTCCAGCGACTTGTCGAGATCGGCGATCTGGATCGCCGCCGTCTTCGACTTGGCCCCGCCCAGCCGGTCCATGACCGCCGGCCCCACCAGGCCGGCCAGCAGCGCGATGATCGCGATCACGACCAGCATCTCGATGAGCGTGAAGCCGGCGCCCACCGAACGAGCGACCCTGTGCGGCCAGCGATGGCTGATGAAACTCTTCATGTGTCGATTTCCCTTGAGAAGAACGGGTCAGCCCGCCAGGTCGTTGATGGAAAGAATGCCCAGCAGGATGGAGACGATGATGGCCGCGATCAGAACGCCCAGCAACAGGATCAGCACCGGCTCCAGCAGCGTGAGCGCGCGCTTGATGCCGGTTTCCACCTCCCGGTCCAGGACGCTGGAAAGCTCCAGCATCATGGGGCCGATACGGCCGGTTTCCTCGCCGACTCTGACCAGGTTGACTGCCAATGGTTCAAACACCCTGGTGTTCTCCATGGCGCGCACCATGCGTGTACCTTCCTTGACCTGAGGCCCCATGGTGGCAAGCGGCCCACGCAGGTTGGCATTGCCCACCGTTTCCGTGGCGATGTGCAAGGCGGTCAGCAATGGCACCCCGTTGCCCAGCAGCGTCCCCAGCGAACGCGTGAACAGCGTCAGCTCGTATTTGTAAAGCAAGGCACCCACCACCGGCAGGCGAAGCGCGCGATTCTGCCACCATCCGCGCCCCGCCGGCGACCGCAGCCAGCGCCAGCCCACCCAGCCGATCAGCAGGGCCGCGATGGCCAGCATCAGGCCGTGGGCCTTGAACCCGTGACCGAGCGACATCACGATCCGCGTGGGGAGTGGCAGCGCATCGCCCATGTCCTTGAACAGCTTCTCGAACTGGGGCACGACGAAGCCCAGCATGCCCACCAGCGACAGCACCGCCACGCCGAGCAGGATGGCCGGGTACAGGGTGGCGGAAATCACGCTTTCGCGCAGCGCACGCAGGCGGTTCATGTGCTCCACCAGGCGCTCGAGCACCTGCGACATCTGGCCGCTGGCCTCGCCCGAGCGAACCATGTTGATGTAGAAGTCGCCGAACAGCTCCCGCCGCGCCGTCAGTGCCCGGCTGAACGGGGCGCCGCCCTTCACGTCCTCCAGCACACCCTCCAGCAAGGTCTTGACGCTGGGTTTGGCGCTCATCTCGATCAGCACGCGCAGCGCGTTGTCCAGCGCCAGGCCGGCGCGCAACATGATCGAAAGCTCGGACGTGAAGGCCAGCACGTCCGCCCGGTTGACCGGGCCGCGCAGGGCGCGGTTGCCACGCGTGCCGCGCAGCCCGCCCGCCGGGCCCGCAGCCTGCGCCAGCGCGTCTTCCACCTTGATCGGCGTCAGCCCGCGCTCGCGCAGGTGGCGCAGCACGGCGTCGGCGGCCGCGGCCTCGAGCCGACCTTCCACCAGTTGCCCGTCGGCCTGGGCCGCGCGCCAGCTGAATTCAGGCATCGCCCTGGTCCTGCGTCACGCGCAGCAATTCGTCCAGGCTGGTCACACCCGCGGCCACCTTGCGCAGGCCGTCGTCATACAGCGTGTACATCCCGGCCTTGATGGCAACGGCCTGCAGGCTGCTCGCGTCCTGCCCCTGCAGGATGGCGCTGCGCATGGCTTCGTCCACCACCAGCAGCTCATGGATGCCGGTACGCCCCTGGTAGCCGGAACCCCGGCAATGGTCGCAGCCCGTGGGTTCATAGATCGGCGCACCTGGCGCCACGAACCGCTCCAGCCCGGAGCTGCGCAGCAGTTCCGGCGGTGGTTGCACAGGTGTGCGGCAGTGCGGGCACAGGCGCCGGACCAGGCGTTGCGACAGCACGCCGTTCACCGTGGAAGTGATCAGGTAGCGCTCGACACCCATGTCCTGCATGCGGACCACCGCACTGGCCGCCGTGTTGGTGTGCAGGGTCGAAAGCACCAAGTGGCCGGTGAGCGACGACTGAACGGCGATCTGCGCCGTCTCGCCATCGCGCATCTCGCCGATCATGATGATGTCCGGGTCCTGACGCAGGATGGAGCGCAGCGCATTGGCGAAGGTCAGGTTGATCTGCGTGTGGACCTGGATCTGGTTGATGCCTTCCAGCTGGTATTCGACCGGATCCTCCACCGTGATGATCTTCTGGGTGGTCGAATCGAGCTTGGCCAGGGCCGCGTACAGCGTGGTGGTCTTGCCCGAACCCGTAGGCCCGGTGACCAGCAGGATGCCGTGCGGCCGGCTGATCAGCTGGTTGAAGCGCGCCAGCGTGTCTTTCTCGAAACCCATGTCCTCGAGGCCGAAGCGCACGCTGGCACGATCCAGCACACGCATCACGACGCTTTCGCCGTGCACTGTGGGCGCCGTCGACACGCGCAGATCCAGTTCACGGCCCTTGACGCGGGTCTTGATGCGCCCGTCCTGCGGCAGGCGGCGCTCGGCAATGTCCAGATGCGCCAGCAGCTTCACCCGCGAACTCACGGCCGCGCCCTGCTGCGGCGGCACGACCTCGCCCGGCTGCAGCACGCCATCGATGCGGTAACGCACGTGCAGGCCGTCGTCGAACGGCTCCAGGTGAATGTCCGAAGCACGCAGTTCGATCACGCGGCCGATGATGGTGTTGACCAGGCGAATGACCGGGGCTTCGCTCGCCAGATCGCGCAGATGTTCGACGAAATCGCCGGCGTCGCCCTCACCCACGCCCTGCGCATCGTCCGCCTCATCTTCGTCACCGCCCTCGTTTAGGTAGCGCTCCAGCGCCTTGTCGATGTCGGAAGCCAGCCCCACCGCGGGGTGCACCCGCAGGCCCGTGGTGAGATGCAGCGCCTTGACGACGAAGGCGTCCTGCGGGGCTCGCATGGCCACGTGCAACTGGCCATCCTCCACCCTGAGCGGCAGTACGCGGTGGGCGCGCAGAAAGTCGGGCAGCAACCCGCCCGGCTCGGCCGGCGTCTCCGGAAAGGCATCGGCCGGCACGAAAGGCAATGCCAGGTGCTCGGCCAGGGCATGCGCAGCATCGGGTTCGGACACCAGGCCCAGACTGACCAGCACGCTGTCGAGCGCGCCGCCCATCTCACGCTGAGCTGCGAGCGCCCGCTCCAGGTCGCGCGGCGCCAGTTTGCCGGCGCGCACCAGCAGTTCCCCATAGTCCGGCCAGCGAACGACGGGTGGAGAGAGCGGAAGGTCGGTCTGCGTGGAACGGTCGGCGGTAGGGTTCAACTGGGTATCTGGCATGTGAGCTCGGGCCCATGCGCCGCACGCCCGGCCTTCAGGCGCCAGCGCGCAGTGCAAGCAGCAAATTCTAAGGGGGTACGGTCACGCGCTCAGCGCCCCGCGGACGAGGGCCCGTCCTGGGCCTTGGCGCTGAAGGGCCCGGCCTGCACGCGCCGCGTGAACCGCTCCCGCAGATCGGACACCGGCTTCTCGAACAGGTGGAACACCAGCGCCGACAGACTCACCACCAGCACCACCCAGAGCGGCACCACCCAGCCCACCACGGCGCCCATGTCCCAGCCCCGCGCCTTCACCGCATGCACCATGAGCATCAGCATGGGAAAGTGGCACAGGTACACCGAATACGAATAGTCGCCGATCCGCGCCGCCAGCCAGCGCACGGCCTGTGCGCCGGCCTGCACATTGGTCAACCAGGGCAGCATCAGCACCACGGCCAGTGAGGGCGCGCTGATCAAAGGCAGATCGTTGAAGCGACCGCCGGCAACGCCGCGCCAGTCGACGCGCATGAAATAGAACATCGCCGCCACCGCGCCCGCCATCAGCAGCGCACCCAACAACGCCTTGGCGCCCTGCCAGCGGCCCCACCAGCCGGTATGCCAACGGTTGAGAATGGCCGCAGCCACGCCCCAGCCCGTGGCGTCGAGGTGCATGACGGTGACGCGACGGATGTCGTCGTCCCACTGGAAGAAATGCTGCGGCGGCGCGCCCAGGCTGCGCAACACCGAGGGCACGGCGATCAGCGTCAGCGCCACTGCCCAGAACAGGTAGTGGCGCGGCGCCCGCCAGAGCAGCGCCATCAGGCCGAGCAGCAGCGGCATCAGCGCGTAAAACCATTCGTCCAGCGCCAGCGACCAGGCCTCGGCAAAGAACAGCGGCTTTTCCTGCGCCCGCAGCAAATTCTGCGAAAACGCCGCGAACGACCATGAAAACCGCCCTTCCTCGATGCCCCACCACGCCAGCGCGGCGTTGATGGCCAGGAACAGGTAGTAGTTGGGAATGGTCCGGAACCAGCGCCGCAACCAGAAATCACGCGCGCTGGCCCACCAGCCGGCGCGTGTCTCGAAGCTGCGGATCATCATGGAGCCGATCAGGAAGCCACTCAGCACGAACAGCCATTCGATCGAGAACACCGCGCAGGCGCTGAGCGCGGCGCGCCAGCCTTCCCATTTCGACAGCCCGTTGGCCACGAAGAAGCCCAGGTAGGCGTGGTTCATCAGCACCGCGCTGATGGCCAGCGAGCGCAGCACGTCGAGCCCGAAGTTGCGCTGGTAGCGTGGCGCGGCCTGGCTCACGACGTGCCTCCAACCCGCTGCCCGTTGGCCTGGCCGGCACGGAACTCGTGCCAGGACCTGGAGCGCCACAACCGCAGCAGGCTGCGCACGTGCCAACCCAGGTGACTCAACCTGCGCCGGCTGGCGCGCTGCGCGGCGTGAACGACCACCGCACCGTCCGCGCGCGCCAGCTGCCAGCCCGCCAGACGCAGGCGCAGGCACAGGTCCACGTCCTCGCAGTACATGTGGAAGCGTTCGTCGAACCCGCCCACCTGGGCGAAGGCCTCGCGCACCAGCAGCAGGAACGCCGCGTTCACCCAGTCCGGCGTCGCCCCCGTCGGCACCTCGGCCGCGCCATGACCCAGATGGCGCGTCACCAGGCGTTTGGGCGTGGGCAGCAGGCGCTCGTGGTCCTGGCGGCGGCCGTCCTCGTCAACCTGAACCGGGTACGCGAGCCCGGCGTGCGGCACGCTGCCCAGCGCCGCCAGCAACGAACCAAAAGGGTTGCCGCGCAGCCGGATGTCCGGGTTCACCACCGCGAAACGCTCGTTGCTGCCGCGTTCCGCGTCGAGCGCGAAGGCCCGGTTGTGGTTGGCGCCGAAGCCCAGTGGCTCGGCGTTCTCCGTCAGCACGAGGTCGAACGGCCAGTTGCGCCCGCGCAGCCCCTGCGCCAGCACCGGCTCGGGCTGGTTGAGCGTGACGATGACGCGCTCCGGCCGCGGCGCCGACAGATCCGCCATTTGCTGCAGCAAATGCTCCACGGTTTCGCCATGGCCGTGGCTGACGATGGAAACGGTGATACCCACGAACGCGTTGCGCCGCCGGCCGCTCAGCCGAACACCTCAGCCTGCGCCAGCGGCAGGCCGGCGCGGTCCTTGTCGGACAGCAGCGGCTCGGTGATGCCGTGGGCGGCCAGCGGCCAGTCGATGCCGATGGTCGGGTCGTTCCAGGCGATGCTGCGCTCGAACTGCGGGGCGTAGTAGTCGGTGGTCTTGTAGAGGAAGTCGGCGCTCTCGCTCAGCACCACGAAGCCGTGGGCCATGCCTGGTGGCACCCAGAGCTGGCGGTGGTTGTCGGCCGACAGCTCCACCCCCACCCAGCGGCCGAAGGTGGGCGAGCCGCGCCGGATGTCCACCGCCACGTCGAACACCGCGCCGCTGGTCACGCGCACCAGCTTGCCCTGCGGCTGCTGGATCTGGTAATGCAGGCCTCGCAGCACGCCCTTGCGGCTGCGGCTGTGGTTGTCCTGCACGAAATCGATGTCCAGGCCGGTCGCCTCGCGGAAGGCGCGGCGGTTGTAGCTTTCCATGAAGAAGCCGCGCGCGTCGCCGAACACCTTGGGCTCGAGCACGAACACGCCTTCAATGGCGGTGGACTGGGCGTTCATGCGCCACCCCCGGCGCTTTTCTCGCGCAGCATGCGCAGCAGATAGGCGCCATAGCCGCTCTTGGCCAGCGGCTGGGCCAGACGCTCGAGCTGCGCGTCGCCAATGAAGCCCTTGCGCCAGGCGATCTCTTCCGGGCAGGCGATCTTCAGGCCCTGGCGGCGCTCCAGCGTGGCGATGAACTGGCCCGCGTCCAGCAGGCTGTCGTGCGTGCCGGTGTCGAGCCAGGCGTAGCCGCGGCCCATGATCTGCACATTGAGCTGACCCTTTTGCAGGTAGGCGTCGTTCACGGCCGTGATCTCCAGTTCACCGCGCGCGCTGGGCTTCACGGCCTTGGCCACCTCCACCACATCACGGTCGTAGAAGTACAGGCCGGTGACGGCGAAGCTGCTCTGCGGCTGCTTCGGCTTTTCCTCGATGCTGATGGCCTTGCCCCGTGCGTCGAAGGCCACCACGCCGTAACGCTCCGGGTCGTGCACGTGGTAGGCGAACACCGTGGCACCGTGCTCTTGCGCATCGGCCTGCATCAGCAGGGGCTCGAAGTCGTGGCCGTAGAAGATGTTGTCGCCCAGCACCAGGGCGCTCGGGTCGTTGCCGATGAAGTCTTCGCCGATCAGAAAGGCCTGCGCCAGCCCGTCGGGGCTGGGCTGCACGGCGTACTGCAGGTTCAGGCCCCACTGGCTGCCGTCGCCCAGCAGTTGCTGGAAGCGCGGCGTGTCCTGCGGCGTGCTGATGACCAGGATGTCCCGCATGCCGGCGAGCATCAGCGTGGCCAGCGGGTAGTAGACCATCGGCTTGTCGTACACCGGCAGCAGCTGCTTGCTCAGCGCGAGGGTGGCGGGGTGCAGGCGGGTGCCCGAGCCCCCGGCGAGGATGATGCCTTTGCGTGCGGACATGGGTTCAGGGTTCAGAGGGTTTCGGCCAGCATGCGGCGCACCCCGTCCTGCCAGGGCGGCAGACGCAGGTCGAACGCGGCCTGCAGGCGGGTGCAGTCCAGACGGGAATTGTGGGGCCGGCGCGCCGGCGTGGGATAGTCGCGGGTGGCGATGGGCGCCACCTCGGTCACTTTCATTTCGATAGCTGGCTGCGCCCGCTGCGCCTGGGCCAGAACGTATTTTGCATACTCAAACCAGGTGGTCGCACCGGCCGCGGCCAGGTGGTACAGGCCGCCCTTGCCGGGTACCTGACGCAGCTGTGCCACGGCCTGTGCGGTGACGTCGGCGATCAGCTCGGCGCCCGTGGGGGCGCCCCACTGGTCGTCGATCACCGTCAGGCGCTCGCGCTCCCGGGCCAGCCGCAGCATGGTCTTGGCGAAGTTGCCGCCGCGCGCCGCGTACACCCAGCTGGTGCGCAGGATCAGGTGCCGGCAGCCGCTGGCGGCGATGGCCTGCTCGCCCTCCAGCTTGGTGCGGCCGTACACGCCCAGAGGGCCAGTGGCGTCATCCTCGCGCCAGGGGCGCTCGCCGGAACCGTCGAACACATAGTCGGTGCTGTAGTGCACCAGCAGCGCGCCGCAGGCCGCGGCCTCGCGCGCCAATACCGCGGGCGCCTCGGCGTTGAGGCGGCGCGCCAGATCGGGCTCGGATTCGGCCTTGTCCACAGCCGTATGGGCCGCGGCGTTGACGATCAGCTGCGGCCGCAGCGCACGCACCGTGGCCGCCAGGCCGTCCAGGTCGGACACATCGCCCACCAGCCCGGGCGCGCCCTGCCGGTCCAGCGCCACCAGCTCGCCCAGCGGCGCCAGGCTGCGCTGCAGCTCCCAGCCGACCTGGCCGTTCTTGCCCAGCAGCAGGATCTTCATGCGGCGGACGTGGCGCCGTACTGCGCGGCCACCCAGTCGCGGTAGGCGCCGCTCTGCACGCCCTGCACCCAATCGGGGTTGGCAAGGTACCAGGCCACCGTCTTGCGAATGCCGGTCTCGAAGGTCTCGGCCGGGCGCCAGCCCAGCTCGCGCTCCAGCTTGCGTGCGTCGATGGCGTAGCGGCGGTCGTGGCCCGGGCGATCCGTCACGTGCGTGATCTGGCTGCGGTAGCTCTGGCCGTCGGTACGCGGTGAAAGCTCGTCGAGCAGATCACAGATGGTGTGGACGATGGCCAGGTTGGTCTTCTCGTTCCAGCCCCCAACGTTGTAGGTCTCGCCCACACGGCCGGCCGCCAGCACGCGGCGGATGGCGCTGCAGTGGTCCTTCACGTACAGCCAGTCGCGCACCTGCTGGCCGTCGCCGTACACCGGCAGCGGCTTGCCGGCCAGCGCGTTGACGATCATCAGCGGGATCAGCTTCTCGGGGAAGTGCAAGGGCCCGTAATTGTTGGAACAGTTGGTCGTCAGCACCGGCAGGCCGTGCGTGTGGTGCCAGGCGCGCACCAGGTGGTCGCTGGCGGCCTTGCTGGCGCTGTAGGGGCTGTTGGGCTCGAACACATGGTCCTCGGTGAAGGCCGGCGCATCGGGCGCCAGCGAGCCGTAGACCTCGTCGGTGGACACATGCAGGAAGCGGAACGCGGCCCGCTCGGCCTCGGGCAGGCCGCCCCAATAGCCCCGCACAGCCTCCAACAGGCGGAAGGTGCCGACCACGTTGGTGGCGATGAAGTCCTCGGCGCCATGAATGGAGCGGTCCACATGGCTCTCGGCGGCAAAGTTGACCACGGCGCGCGGCCGGTGCCCGGCCAGCAAGCGGTCCACCAGCGCGGCGTCGCCGATGTCGCCCTGCACGAACACGTGGCGCGCATCGCCCTTCAGCGGCGCCAGGTTGGCCAGGTTGCCGGCGTAGGTGAGCTTGTCGAGGTTGACCACGGGCTCTGCGCCTTCGGCCAGCCAGTCGAGCACGAAGTTGCTGCCGATGAAGCCGGCGCCGCCGGTGACGAGGATCATGGGTTGGGCCTGAGAGATAAAAAACGAACGAAAGAACGAAAAGGCAGCCGGCGGATCGGATGCGGCCCAGGCCCGCTATGACCAAGATGCCGCATCCCCGACAACAAAACCCGGATTATTTCATTCGTCGGGTTGCGGCCATGGTCGGGAGGCCGGGATACCCGATTGTGAGTCCCCGCGCTTGGAGCCACGCCTCCGAGCGGCGACAATGATGCCTTCTCCTTCCCGCTGTGCCCTGAACCCCTGCCCATGGCCACCCGATCACGCAATACCCCCGAGGCATCCACCGCCGCACCCACCGCTTCGCAGCCGCCAGCGACCGGGCCCGGTGCCGAGCAGTCCCAGAATATCTGGCTGGCTGGTCTGGGCGCGATGGCGCGCGCGCAGGCCGAAGGCAGCAAGGCCTTCGACGCGCTGGTGAAACAGGGCCTGGACTGGCAGAGCCAGGCGCGCGAACAGATCGCCGAAGTCACCCAGCGCGCCGAAGCCCTGGCCGCCAGCGCAGCGCCGGCTGCCGCGGGGCGCTGGAACGCGCTGGAAGGCATCTTCGAGCAGCGGGTGGCGCGCGCGCTCGCCAGCCTGGGCATGCCCGACACTGACGCCGTCGCGCGCCTGGAAGCGCGCGTCGCCGCGCTGGAGCAGGCGCTGGCCGCCAAGACCGGCGCCGACGAACCTGCGCCAGCCAAGGCCCGTCCGCGCGCCGCCGCCAAACGCGGCTGAGTCACCACAGCCCGGCGCTGGCGACAGCCGCGCTCGCTGGCGGTCGCCCGCACGTCGACATGTCGAACGCCTCCCTGCCCATGCCAGAAAGCCTGCCGGCACAGCGTGCCCGGCCGGGTGCGCTCGCGCTGGCGGTGGTGCTGGCCGTCGCGCTGCACGCGGCGCTGCTGCTGGGCTGGTACGGCCTGACCCAGCAGCTTCGCGCCGGATCGGCCCTCGGCTCGATGAGCACCCGTTTGATCGCCGCCGCGCCGCAGCCCGCGCCGGCCGCGCCCGAAACCCAGGCGCAACCCCAGACCCCGGCACCACCCTCACCGCCGAAGCCTGCCCCGCGGCCCACGCCCAAACCCAAGCCCAGGCCGGCCAAACCCGCGCCGTCGCAGGCCAATCCCACCCCGCCCAGCGCACCGCCCCAGACCGCGCGTGGCGTCGAAGGCGGCTCTACCAGCCCCTTCGCCTCGCTGCTGGACGCAGCCCCGATCGCCGACTTCGGCGGCGGCCGCGCCAGCACCCCGGACCAGCCGCTCCTGGACGACACCGCCGCAACAGAGGCGCGCGCCTTCGGCCTCAAGGGCGACGCGCCGCCGGCCACGGTGCCGCGCGGCGCCACCCTGGGCTACCGCGCCACCGGCACCCTGGCGGGCAAGCCGGTGGCGGCGGGCTCCACGCTCAGCTGGCGCCGCAACGACACGCAGTACGAAGCCGACTGGGATTCCCCCGCGCCCGCGCTGGCGCCGGCGCGACTGGGCTCCGCCGGCCTGCTGGCGAGCCAGGGACTGGTGCCGTTGCAAGCCGGTCCGCGCGCCGGCGGGGCGAGTCCGGCCCGCTTCGACTACGCGGCGCGCACCGTGCAGTTCGCGCCGCCGGCGCCGGCAGCGACCCTGCAGGCCGGCACGCAGGATGCCCTGAGCGCCCTGGTGCAACTGGGTTCCTGGGTGGCCGGCGACCCCAAGGCCTTCCAGCCGGGCAAGACCTTCGAAATGCCCTTGGCCAGCGCGGGCGCGGTGCGTCCGTGGCGCTGGTTCGTCGAGGCCGAAGAACCCGCCGGCACGCTGCGCGGCACGCCGGTGCAGGCGCTCAAGCTGACCCACGTGCCCCTGGGCGAGGACAGCGGCAACGCGCCCAAGATCGAACTCTGGCTGGCCGCCGCGCTGGACTACCTGCCGGCGCGCATGCGCCTCACCTGGCCCAATGGTGACGTGCTCGACCAGGTGGTGGATACTGCCAACCTCAACCGCACGGCCCCCCCGCCCCCGAACGGCAAGCCATGACCCGCAAGGCTCCCCGCCGCACCGCCGAACGCATCGCCGAAACCACGCTGGCGCTGTTCAACCGCTTCGGGGAGCCCAACGTCTCGACCACGCAGATCTCGGCCGAGCTGAACATCAGCCCGGGCAACCTGTACTACCACTACCCGTCCAAGGACGAACTGGTCAACGCGCTGTTCGACCGCTACGAGAACGCGCTGTCCGTGCTGCTGCCCGCCTCCGGCGACGTGCGCGACGTGGAAGACGCCTGGTTCTTCCTGCACACGCTGCTGGAACTGATCTGGCAGTACCGATTCCTGTACCGCGACCTGAACCACCTGCTGTCGCGCAACCGCAGGCTGGAAACGCACTTCCCCGCCATCCTGCGGCGCAAGAAGCAGGCGCTGGGCATGCTGGTCGACCACCTCACGGCCGGCAGTGGCGTGGCGCCCGCGGACGAGCGCGCACGCGATGCGCTGGCCGCCAACCTGGTGGTGCTGCTGACCTGGTGGCTGAGCTACGAGTACGTGCTCAACCCGCGCCAGGCGCTGGAGCCTCAGAACGCCGAAGGCGCGCTGCTGCGCGGTGCCTGGCACGGGCTGGGACTGCTGGTCCCCTACCTGGACCCGGGGCCGCGCGCCCACCTGCAGGCCTTGCTGGCGGCCTATGATGTAACCACGACTTAGGCATTGCATCGCTTGACCACCGACTGGCTCCCATTTCCCTACGCACCGGCGCCCTCGTTCGACGCCGACGCGCTGCGCGCCGCCTGGGCCGGGCTGCACACGCTGGATGCCGAGCCCTGGCCCGCCAACGCAGGCGTGCTCGATGCCTGGGTACGCTTCCACAACGGCGACTTCGCCGGTGCGGCCGCCGGGGGTGAAGCCGCCGGCCCCGAGGGCTGGGCCGTGGCCAACCGCGCCACCGCCGCCTACGCCACGCTGATCGAGCCGCACGAGAAAGTCCGGCTCGATCTGTACCGCCGCATCCACGAACGCGCGCAGCGGCACGCCGCGCTCATGCCCGAATCGGCCAACGCCTGGTTCTGGACCGGTTACGCGCTCAGCCGCTACAGCCAGGGCATCACCGTGGCGCGCGCGCTGGCGCAGGGCCTGGGCCAGCAGGTGCAGCAGGCGCTGGAAAAGACCGTGGCCCTGGAGCCCGGCCACGCCTTCGGCCACCTGGCACTGGGCGGGTTCCACGCCGAGATCATCGACAAGGTCGGCACGCTGGTGGGCGCCATCACCTACAGCGCCCGGCCCGACCTGGCCCTGAACCACCTCAACGAAGCCGCCCAGCTGGCGCCCGGCGCGCCGGTGGTGCTGGTGGAAACCGCCCACGCGCTGCTGATGCTGGAAGGCCCCACGCGGGTGGAAGAAGCCGAGCGCCTCTACCAGCAGGCCGCCGCCCTGACCCCGCGCGACGCCAGCGAGCGCCTGTGGATCGAGCTGGCCCGCGCCGGCCTGACCCTCTAGCTCCGCCCGCGCCCCATTACCAACCTCCGGGAATAGCCCATGTCCGACCTGAAATCCCGCTTCGAAGAAGCCGTCGCCAACTCCAAGACCCTGAGCGAGCGGCCCGACAACCCCACGCTGCTGAAGATCTATGCGCTCTACAAGCAGGCCACCGAAGGCGACAACGAGGGCGACAAGCCCGGCTTCACCGACATCGTGGCGCGCGCCAAGTGGGACGCCTGGAACAAGCTGGAAGGCAGCTCGGCGGACGAGGCGATGCAGCAGTACATCGACCTGATCGAATCGCTGCGCGGCTGAGTCTCACGCGCCCGCCGCGCTGCCGGCGGCGGTCACGGCATCGCTTCGATGCGGTTGCGGCCGTTCTGCTTGGCTGCGTACAGCAGCTGGTCCACGCTGTGCATGAAATCCATGGCGTCCGTCTGCGCCAACGGCGTGGCGGTGCCCACGCCCATGCTCACCGTCAGCGAGGGCGAGATGGGCGATTTTTCATGCGGGATGCCCATGTTGCCGATCATTCGCTGGCAACACTCGGCGATCTCGCGCGCGGTGGCGGCACCGGTTTCGGGCAGCAGCAGCACGAACTCCTCGCCACCGAAGCGCGCCACCAGGTCGCCGGGGCGCCCGGTGGCGAGCATCAGCGTCTGGGCCACCTGCGTCAGGCGCTCGTCGGCGCGGATGTGGCCGTAGAAATCGTTGTACTGCTTGAAGTAGTCGATGTCCAGCAGGATCACCGACAGCGGCTGCCCGCTGCGCGCCGCGTTCTTCCATTCCTGGTCGAGCCGGGCGTCGAACATGCGGCGGTTGGCGGCGCCGGTGAGCCCGTCCTTGAAGGAAAGCGCCTCCAGTTCCTTCTGCAGGCTCAGCAGCCTCGCCTCGGTCTTCTTGCGCTCGCTGATGTCGAACATGAAGCCGACCAGCGCCTCCACCTCGCCCTTGTCGTCGCGCACCACGTGCACCACGTCGCGAATCCAGACGTAGCCGTTGTCCCTGGTGAGCGCGCGGTAGTCGGCCTCGTGGTCCACGCCCGCCTTCGATTGCGAGATGCAGAAGTTCACCACGTGCTCGCGGTCGTCGGCGTGGATGCGCGTCGCCCAGTCGTCGGCGGAGATCCAGCTGTCCCGCTCCCAGCCCAGCAGTGGTTCGATCTGCGGGCCGATGTAGGCGAACTTCATGGTGGCCCAGTCGATCTTCCACGGGATCGCCAGGGTGGATTCCAGCAGCGTCCGGTACACCGCGCTGTTGGAATCGAGCAAATCGTCAACGCCGCTCATTCGTATCCTTTTGTGTTACGTGTAACGATTCTCCTTCAGATTGCTGGCTGGCGGCAAGCAGCGCGCCCAGGCGCGCGTCGCGCTCGGGCCTGGGCTGGCCGGCCAGCGCCTTCACCGTGGCGTAGAAGCGGGGCCAGTTCCCGCCTTCCTGGCGGAACAGATCTTCGAAGGCCGGCACCCACTCGTCGTAGGCAGCCTGGATGCCGAAGCTGGCATTGTTGGCCTGTGCGACCCAGCGGTCGTAGCCGTTGAAGGGCGTGCCCTCGGCCGCCCAGCGCGCCTTGAGCTGGTCGTAACGCTCCCGGAAGCGCTGCATCACTTCTGATTTTGTAGCTGTCTGCGCCCGTCCATAAAGGGCTGTAGCCTGATTTCCTTCATAAACCGCCTCCAGCTCGCGGCGCGTCTGCAGGGTGAGCTGGCGGAACGCGCGACGGCGGGCGTCGAAGGCGGCGTAGTCGGCACGTGCCCTGGCGTCGGCCTTCTCGGCCAGCCAGCGCGCCACGCCCAGGCGTTCGACGGCGGTGGCGAAGGATTCGTTGAACTGGGTGTCGTCCTTCACGTAGACGATCTGGTGCGCCAGTTCGTGGAAAACCATGCGCGCCAGTTCGCCCTCCGGGTAGCGGATGAAGGTGGACAGCAGCGGATCGCCCCCGGCCCAGTTCATCCAGCCCAGCGTGGAATAGGCGGGCACGCCGTAGACGTAGGTCTCCAGCCCGTCCTCGCTGCGCAGGCCGGCGGCGAAGCGGTCGGCCGCCTGCTCGTCGTAGTAGCCGCGGTAGCCGGCGCAGCCGATCACCGGGTAGCACCAGGTCTTGAGCTTGAGCGAATCGGCCGGCGCCGCCGTCACGCTCCACACCGCCGCGCGGCGGTGCAGGTCGGCGTAGCGGTGGTAGCTGGCGTTGTCGGGCTCGTGCAGCTCGCTCACCGCGAAGTCACGGATGCGCCGCGCCAGCGCCAGCCGCTCGCGCAGCGGCGCCGGCGTGGCCGGGTCGGCCAGCCAGTCGTCGACCGGCCGCGCCGCAGCCATCAGGTTCAGGTGGCCGATGGCGGACTGCCAGTAGTACGCGGCGGTGGAACAGCCCGTGAGCCCGCCGGCCATCAGCCCCGAGCCCAGCACCAGCACGCCCAGGCGCGCCACCACCCTCGCGCGCGGCCGGGCCGCGAACCATCCCCCGCTCACGCCGCCGCCACCTCCACCACGCAGTCGTAGAACACCGGCCCGCGGCCCATGTCGGTCAGCTTCTGGCTGGTGAGTTCGTTGACGTTGGTGCCGGCCAGTCCGAACTTGCGCCACCAGATGCCCAGGCCGTTGACGACGCCGGGGCGGGCGCGGGTGCAGACCTCGGCCTTCACGCGGTAGCTGCCGCGGTCGTTGAACACGCGCACCACGTCGCCGCTGGCGATGCCGCGAGCCGCGGCGTCCTGCGGGTGGATTTCCAGCAGCGGCTCGCCCTCCATGTCGCGCAGGCTCTGCACATTGACGAAGCTGCTGTTGAGGAAGTTGCGCGCCGGCGGCGAGATCATGGCCAGCGGGTAGCGGCCGCCCGGCACTGGCAGCTCGTAATTGGGCACGTGGTCGGGCAGGCCGTCCTGGCCTTGGGCGGCCAGGGCGGCGCTGTGGAACTCGCAGCGGCCGCTGGGCGTTGGAAAGCCGCCTTCGGCGAAAGGCGCGTCCGGCACCGGCAGGCTGGCGAAACCGTGGGCCAGCAGCTCGTCCCACTTCACGGCGTCGCCGTAGGCCTGGCGGCAGAGCGCTTCGTCGCTGTCGGCGAAACAAGGTTCGTCGAAGCCCATGCGCGCCGCCAGCTCGCGGAAGACGGCGGCGTTGGAGCGCGCCTGGCCCGGCGGCTCGATGGCCGGGCGGTTGAGCAGCACGTCGGTGTGGCCGTAGGCGGCGTGGATGTCCCAGTGCTCGAGCTGGGTGGTGGCGGGCAGCACGTAGTCGGCGTGGTCGGCGGTGTCGGTCATGAAGTGCTCCAGCACCACGGTGAACAGATCCTCGCGCGCGAAGCCCTGCACCACCTTGCCGGACTCCGGCGCCACCGCCACCGGGTTGCTGTTGTAGACCACCAGCGCCTCCAGCCTGGGGCCGAAGTCACCGCCGCCCGGGTGCAGCAGCGCGTCGCCAATCTGCACCATGTTGATGGTGCGCGGCGCGCGGCCGGCCAGCAGGTCCGGCCGCTGCAGCGTGGCGCGGTCCACCGGGAAATGCCCGCCGCTGGAAAGCAGCACGCCACCGGCACGGTGCCGCCAGGCGCCGGTGAGCGCCGGCAGGCAGGCGATGGCGCGCACCGCGTTGCCGCCGCCGTGCACGCGCTGCATGCCGTAGTTCAGGCGAATGGCGGCCGGCCGCGTGGTGCCGTACGCCCGCGCCAGATCGCGGATCTGCTGCGCCGGCACGCCGCAGACGGCCGCGGCGCGCTCCGGATTCCATAGCTGGGCGCGCTCTTTCAGCGCCGGCCAGCCCAGCGTATGGCGCTCGATGTAATCGTGGTCCAGCCAGTCGTGGGCGATCAGCTCGTGCATCAGGGCCAGCGCCAGCGCGGCGTCGGTGCCGGGCAGCAGCTGGATGTGCTCGTCGCACTTGTCGGCGGTGTCGGTGCGGCGCGGGTCGATGCACACCAGCCGCGCACCCTCGCGCCGGGCCTGCTGGGCCAGCCGCCAGAAATGCAGGTTGCTGGCAATCGAATTGCTGCCCCAGATCAGGATCAGCCGGGCCTCGGCGAAGAACTCCACCTTCATGCCCAGCTTGCCGCCCAGCGTATAGGCCAGTGCGGTGCCGCCGGCGGTGGAGCAGATGGTGCGGTCCAGCAGGCTGGCGCCGAGGCGGTGGAAGAAGCGCCGGTCCATCGATTCGCCCTGCACCAGGCCCATGGTGCCGGCGTAGCTGTAGGGCAGGATGGCCTGGGCATCGCGCCCGGCGATGGCCGCCAGGCGGGCGGCGATGTCGGCTAGCGCCTCGTCCCAGCCCACGGGCTCGAAGCGGCCGCTGCCCTTGGGGCCGGTGCGCCTCAGCGGGGTGAGCACACGCTGCGGGTGATAGGTACGTTCGGTGTAACGCGACACCTTGGCGCACAGCACGCCGTCGGTGGGGCCGTGGGCGGGGTTGCCGCGCACACGCACCGCCCGGCCGTCTTCCACGGTGGTCACGAAACTGCAGGTGTCGGGACAATCGTGTGGGCAAGCGCCAACTATTTGTCGGTTTGAGGCTTTTTCAGGGGCTTGGACAGAAGCATCCATCGTTGTCAGGAATATTCAAAAAGCATTAAAGTAGCCGCACGATGAAGGGGCAGGCTTTCGGGGCTGCCCCTTTTGGTGATTCAGCCCCATTCGTCGCATTGCACCATGAGCACTTTGTTCACGCCAACCCGCCGTCAGTTCAACCGCATGGCCCTTGGGGCCGGCGCCCTGGTCGCCGCACCCGTGCTGCGCGCCCAGGACAACAGGATCGTGCTGGGCCAGTCGGCCGCCTTCACCGGGCCTGCCGCGGCCCTGGGCACCGAGTTCCTCGTGGGTGCCAAGGTCTATTTTGACCAGCTCAACGCCAAGGGCGGCGTCAACGGCCGGCAGGTGGCCATCCACAACCTGGACGACGGCTACGAGCCCGACCGCTGCGCCGCCAACACCGAGAAGCTGATCAAGGAAGACGTGTTCAGCCTGTTCGGCTACATCGGCACGCCCACCAGCGTGGTGGCCCTGCCGATGGCGGTGCAGGCCAAGATGCCCTTCGTCGCGCCCTTTACCGGCGCCATGGGCCTGCGCGAGCCGCTCAAGCGCGAGGCCTTCCACCTGCGCGCCTCGTACGACGACGAAACCGCGCTGATCGTCAACCAGCTGTTCAACCTGGGCCTCACCAAGGTGGCGGTGTTTTACCAGGACGATGCCTACGGCAAGGCCGGCCTCTCAGGCGTGACCAAGGCCCTGACGGCCAAGGGCGCCAAAACGGTGGCCGAAGCCACGGTGAAGCGCAACTCGGTGGACGTGGCCGAAGCCGTGGGCAAGCTGGCCAAGTCGGGCGCCAACGCCATCGTGCAGATCAGCGCCTACAAGTCGTGCGCGGCCTTCATCCGCGAAGCCCGCAAGGCCGGCTTCGGCGGCCAGTTCTTCAACGTGTCCTTCGTCGGCACGCAGGCGCTGGCCGACGAGCTGGGCAAGGACGGCGCCGGCGTGGTGGTGTCGCAGGTCATGCCTTCACCCTACAACGCCTCCCGCCCCATCACGCGCGAATTCACCGCCGCGGCCAAGAAGGTCAACGCCCACATCAACTACTCCAGCATGGAAGGCTACCTGGCCGCCAAGATGATCGCCGAAGGCATGCGCCGCGCCAGCGGCAAACTCACCCGCGACGGCCTGATCGCCGGGCTGGAAAGCATCGACGAAGACTTCGGTGGCTACCGCGTGAGCTTCGGCCCGAACGACCACGTGGCCTCCAACTTCGTCGAGCTGTCCATGCTGTCTGGCGACGGCCGGGTAAGAACGTAACACCCCCCTGAGTCGCTGACGCGCCTTCCCCCCTCTCGTTCCGGAGGGGGGACAACGCCACTGGCCGGTACAAGCCCGGCCACGGCGTTCGCTGGCATGGCCTGCTCCGCGGCCTTCTGGGGATGCCAGTTCTTGCCTCGCGGCCTGTATTCGCTTCGGGGCCGAGCGCAGCGATGGCCCGTGTTCTCCCCACTCCCCTCTGGCCGTGCCGAGAAGCGCAGGGCGTGGGGCGGGCGTGGACACCGAAGGATGGCCGCGCTTCGTGCTCTGACTCGCTGCGGCTGTCCGAGCGGAGCGCTGCAAGCGCGCAGCGAGTTCCGCAGCGCCGCCCCTCGCCCGAGCATCGCAGGTTGCCCGCAGCGAAGCGAAGGGACACGGCAAGTGGGGTCGCCTTTCTTTTGCCTACTTTTCTTTGGCGAAGCAAAGAAAAGTAGGTGCGCCGCCGGGCGCATATCCCGGCCTCCAGCGCAACCAGAAACACTACGCTTTCAATAGCTGCCTGCGCCCGCCACGCCAGGGCAAAGCGCCGATTTCATTGAGAAAATGGCAGCCGATGCGCCAGCACGCGCCAAAGCTTCGACAGGCCTGTCCTGAGCCTGCCGAAGGGCTCAGCCCGAACGGCAGGCAACGCCCGGGCCTACTCGAAAAATATTAGCGAAACCAGCCTATAGCCCAATCACAGCAGGCGCAGACAGCTATTAATTAAGCAGCAAACATCTTCAGCTCATAGACCTGCACTTCCAGCGCCGGCCGCCCAACGGCAACTGCCGCCCCCGCTCATCGGCCACCGCCATCGCAGCGGAATCGATAGCACCTCGTGACCGAAAGACAAGCCCTGCCGCCGTCTGCAGCCCGGCGCATGCAATCCAGCCCGGCCAGCGCTAGACTGTGCCCATGAACCTGATCGAACCCATCCTGGCGCAGGCCGCGGCCATCACCCAACTGCGGCGCGACATCCACGCGCATCCCGAACTCTGCTTCGAGGAAAAGCGCACCGCCGACCTGGTGGCGGAAAAGCTGACGGAATGGGGCATCCCCGTGCACCGCGGCATGGGCACCACCGGCGTGGTGGGCATCGTGCACGGGCGCGACGGCGGCAAGAGCGGCCGCGCCATCGGCCTGCGCGCCGACATGGACGCGCTGCCGATGACCGAGTTCAACACCTTCCAGCACGCCAGCCAGCACCACGGCAAGATGCACGCCTGCGGGCACGACGGCCACACCGCCATGCTGATGGCCGCGGCGCTGCACTTTTCCAAGAACCGCAACTTCGACGGCACCGTCTACCTGATCTTCCAGCCGGCCGAAGAAGGCGGCGGCGGCGCGCGCGAGATGATCAAGGACGGCCTGTTCGAGCAGTTCCCCATGGAAGCCGTGTTCGGCATGCACAACTGGCCCGGCCCGCAGGTGGGCACCTTCGCCGTCAGCCCCGGCCCGGTGATGGCCTCCAGCAACGAGTTCAGGATAACCATCAGCGGCAAGGGCGGCCACGCGGCGCTGCCGCACATGGGGTGCGACCCGGTGCCGATCGCCTGCCAGATCGTGCAGGCCTTCCAGACCATCCTCACGCGCAACAAGAAGCCGGTGGACGCGGGCGTGATCTCCGTCACCATGATCCATGCCGGCGAAGCCACCAACGTGATCCCCGATTCGTGCGAGATCCAGGGCACGGTGCGCACCTTCACCTTCGAGGTGCTCGACCTGATCGAGCAGCGCATGAAGGAAATCGCGGAAGGCGTGAGCGCCGCCATGGGCGCGCGCTGCGAGTTCCACTTCCACCGCAACTACCCGCCCACCATCAACAGCGCCTACGAAGCCGCGTTCTGCCGCAAGGTGATGGGCGAGATCGTGGGCCCGGACAACGCGACCGAGCAGGAGCCCACCATGGGCGCCGAGGACTTCGCCTACATGCTGCAGGCCAAGCCGGGCGCCTACTGCTTCATCGCCAACGGCACGGGCACGCACCGCGGCACCTACGCGGGTGGCGGCCACGATGCCGGCCCCTGCACGCTGCACAACCCGCACTACGACTTCAACGACGAGCTGATCCCCCTGGGCGCCACCTACTGGGTGCGCCTGGCCGAGGCCTGGATGGCGCACCAACCGCCGGCCCGGTAATTCGCCCATGCGCCGGCGGCCAGCCCAGGCCGCCCGGCTGCCCGGCTGCCCGGCTGCCCGAAGCGTGTCCACCTCCGCGCGCCTGCGGCACCCCATCTTTTGTTGAAGCGCTTCGCCGCCACCTGCGGCGACAATGGCGCTTCCCTTCAGAAGTCGCATCACCATGATCCCCGTTCCCGACGCCTTCTCCCCCAGCTACGAGCGCGCCCGCATCAAGTTCCTGGAAGCGGCCGCCGCAGCCGGCTGCGCCATCGAATCGCTGAACCACCCGCTCAAGGGCCGCGACGGCGAGACGCTGGCCATGGACGTGGCGCTGGGCGGCGACGCCAAAAGTGAGCGCATGCTCATCGTCAGCAGCGCCTGCCACGGCGTGGAAGGCTTCTGCGGCTCGGGCGTGCAGGTGTTCGCGCTGCACGACGCCGACTGGCGCCAGAAGGCGCGCGACGCTGGCGTGGCGGTGCTTTACATCCACGCCCTCAACCCCTACGGCTTCTCCCACATCCGGCGCGTGACGCAGGAAAACGTGGACCTGAACCGCAACTTCCAGGATTTCTCCAGGCCGCTGCCGGTCAACGAAGGTTACCGCCGCGTGCAGCCGCTGCTGCTGCCGGACAGCTGGCCGCCCGACGCCGACAACCAGCAGGCCATCCAGGAATTCGTCGCCAGGGAAGGCCTGCCCGCCTGGCAGGCCGCCATCTCGGCCGGGCAGTACGAGTTCCCCGATGGCCTGTTCTTCGGCGGCCAGGCGCCCACCTGGAGCAACCAGACGGTGCGCAAGGTGCTGGGCAAGTACGTGGGCCACACCCGCTTCGTGGCCTGGATCGACCTGCACACCGGCCTCGGCCCGCAGGGCGTGGGCGAGCGCATCTACGCCGGCGCCAACCACCGCGAAACCGAGGCGCGCGCGCGCCGCTGGTGGGGCGACAAGGTGACCTCGATCTACGACGGCACCTCCACCAGCGCCCTGCTCACCGGCCTGATGTGGGAATCCATCCACGACGCTGCGCCGAAGGCCGAATACACCGGCATCGCCATGGAATACGGCACCGAGTCCATCACCGAAGTGCTCGACGCCCTGCGCGGCGACCACTGGCTGGCCCAGCACCCGGAAGCGCCCGCCGAACTGGCCGCATCGATCAAGGCCCGCATGAAGCGCGCCTTCTACACCGACACCGACCTCTGGAAAGGCCAGATCGTCAGCCAGGCCCGCCAGGCCATGTTCCAGGCCGTGGATGGCCTGGGGAGTTGTTGACCACCCCCAGGCTCCACAGCCTTCGGCTTGTTCCGCCACCCCCCTCAAGGGGGCACCGCCAGTGGCCGGGGGGACCCCGGCCACGGCGGTCACGCGCATGGCCTGCTCCGCGGCCTTCTGGGGGCGCCAGTTCTTGCCTCGCGGCCTGTATTCGCTCCGGGGCCGAGCGAGGCGATGGCCCGTGTTCTCTCTCGTCCCCTTTGGCCGTGCCGAGAAGCGCAGGGCGTGGGGCGGGCGCGGACACCGAAGGATGGCCGCGCTTCGTGCTCTGACTCGCTGCGGCTGTCCGAGCGGAGCGCTGCAAGCGCGCAGCGAGTTCCGCAGCGCCGCCCCACGACCGAGCATCGCAGGCTGCCCGCAGCGAAGCGGAGGGACACGGCCAGTGGGGTCGCCTTTTCTTTGCCTACTTTCTTTTGGCGAAGCAAAAGAAAGTAGGTGCGCCGCCGGGCGCACATCCCGGCCTGCGGCGCCACCAGAGGAACTACGTTTTCAATAGCTGGCTGCGCCCGCCACGGCTGGGCAAATCATCGATTTCATGAGAAAACGGCAGAAAGCGCGCTGACGGCCAGCAAGGCTTCCCACAAGCTCAGACTGAGCGGTAGCTGTTGTTCAGGCAGGGGCGAAATTATTGAGCAAAAAAGGCCTCCGCCCCTTGCGCAGCGGCCGCAGCCAGCTATCAATCAAGTAGCAAACAAGGCACCGCCACCCCGGCGCCAGCGATTCAAAGAGCGCTGTCCATGAACGCCTGCCGCTGCTCGGCGATCACCAGCAGGCCGTCGAAGATCAGGCTTTCCACCAGTTCGAAGGGGCGCGTCATGGCCGGCAGCATCTTCCAGCCGGCGCCGCCCGTCATCAGGCACAGCGGCTCGGCGCTGCACTGGCGGAACAGGCTCTGGTACATGCGCTCGCAGGCGCCGGCGATGGCGTAGGTGCCACCGGAGGTGAGGCCGTCGCTGGTGTTGGTGGGAAAGTCGCACACGTCGCCGGTGGGCACGTGCAGGCCGGCGGTGCCCGATTCCAGCGCGCGCAGCATGATGCCGTGGCCGGGCAGGATCAGACCGCCCAGGAAGCGCCCCTCGGTGCTCACCGCCTCCACCGTCACGGCGGTGCCCACCATCACCAGCAGCATCGGCCGCGCATGGCCGCGCGACAGCAGGCGGTGGCGGCCGCCGATCATGGCCACCCAGCGGTCCGCGCCCAGGCGCGAGGGGAAGTCGTAGCCGTTGGTCAGGCCGGCCTCGGCGTCGGTGGCCACCACCCAGCGCGGCTCGACGTCCCAGATCTCCATCTGCTCCTGCACGCGGTGCTTGACGGCCTGCCCCGCCACGATGCAGCCCAGCATGCTCTGCGGCGGCGGCAGATCGGCCCAGGCGCCTTCGGCCAGGCGGTCGATCTGCTCCAGGAATTCGGCCCCGTGCGCCAGCACCCTGGCACCGGGCGCGGCGTGTTCGTAGAGCGTCCACTTCAGGCGCGTGTTGCCAACGTCCACTGCCAAAAAGGTCATGAGCGGGATGATAAGCGGCTTTGTCCTACAGCAATTACAGGGCCGCCGCGGGCGGGCTGTCTTGCAATCGCGCTAGAGTGGGCGTCCCGTTCCACCCAACCAAGGAGAAGATGCATGGGACTGTTCAGCTTCATCAAGGAAGCCGGCGAAAAGCTTTTCGGCGGCAAGGAAGTGCAGGAGGCAGCGGCTTCCAACGCCCCCAACGTGGCCGATCTCAACGCCAAGGCGGCGGATGCCATCAAGGTCTACATCGAGAAGCAGAACCTGGGCCTGTCGGGCCTGGCGGTGACGTTTGATGGCGCCAGCGGCAAGGTCACGCTGGGCGGCCAGGCGCCCAGCCAGGAAGCGGCCGAGAAGGCCGGTCTGGCCGCCGGTAACGTCTCCAGCGTGTCCGACGTGGACAACAACCTCGACTTCCCGGCCGGCACGGCTTCGCAGTACCACGATGTGGTGCGCGGCGACACGCTGTCGGCCATCGCCAAGAAGTACTACGGCGACGCCAACAAGTACATGGTGATCTTCGAGGCCAACAAGCCCATGCTGAGCGACCCGGACAAGATCTACCCTGGCCAGAAGCTGCGCATTCCGGTGGTTTGACCCACCCCCCTCAAGGGGGCACCGCCAGTGGCCGGGGCAAGCCCGGCCACGGCGGTTGCTGGTTTGGCCTGCTCCGCGGCCATCAGGTCTGGTTGCCAGGACAGGGGCGCGGCGCTCGACAACGCTCTTAAAAAAAGAGCTGGCTGCACCCGCTGTGCCTGGTCTGACGGGCAATTTCGTGGCAAAACTCCAAAGGCGTCTTCGGACGTCTTTTTTCATCGCCGGGCCGCCTCAAGATGAAAACGCTCCCTCCGGGGGCAGCGCACCACGCGCAGCGGGGGAGCGTGGGGGCCATTTTTCATCGCCGGGCCGCCCCAAGATGAAAACGCCCCCTCTGGGGGCAGCACACCACGCGAAGCGGGGGAGCGTGGGGGCCATTTTTCATGGCTTGCCCGGATGCACCGGGTACGCCGGCTGGCGTAGAGTGCGCGCATGACGCCGAGCACCGCCACCACCCGCCCTGCGCCGCCGTGCGCCATCACCGCGCTGGACGCTGGCGCGCTGTCCGAGGCCATCCACGCGCGCCGGCTTTCTTGCCGCGAGGTGATGCAGGCCTACCTGGCCCGCATCGCGGCGCTCAACCCGGGGTACAACGCCATCGTCTCGCTGCGGCCCGAGGCCGAGCTGCTGGCCGAGGCCGGCGCCTGCGACGCCGAGCTGGCGCGCGGCCGGTCGCGCGGCTGGATGCACGGCATGCCGCAGGCCATCAAGGACCTGGCCAACGCCGCCGGCCTGCCGACCACGCTGGGCTCGCCGCTGATGAAGCACTTCGTGGCCAGCGAAGACGGGCTGATGACCGCGCGCATGAAGGCGGCCGGCTGCATCGTCATCGGCAAGACCAACACGCCGGAGTTCGGCCTGGGCTCGCACAGCTTCAACGAGGTGTTCGGCACCACCGTGAACGCCTACGACCCGGCCCGTGCCGCCGGCGGCTCCAGCGGCGGCGCGGCGGTGGCGCTGGCGCTGCGCCTGCTGCCGGTGGCCGACGGCTCCGACTTCATGGGCAGCCTGCGCAACCCGGCCGCCTGGAACAACATCTTCGGCTTCCGCCCCAGCCAGGGCCGCGTGCCCATGTGGCCGGCGCAGGACGTGTGGATCAGCCAGCTCGGCACCGAAGGCCCCATGGGCCGCAGCGTGCGCGACGTGGCGCACCTGCTCGACACCCAGGCCGGCTGGTCGCCGCATTCTCCTCTTTCGATAGCTGCCAGCGCCGATGCCACAAGGGCTGTCGGCTCCATGGACCTGAAGAAGTGCCACATCGGCTGGCTGGGCGACCTGCAGGGCTACCTGCCCATGGAGCCGGGCATCGTGCCCCTGTGCGAGGCTGCGCTGGCCCGACTGGCGGGCGCCGGCGCGCAGGTGGCGCCGGCCCGCCTGGGCATGCCGCCCGAGCGCGTGTGGGAGGCCTGGCTGGTCTGGCGCCGGGTGCTGGTGGCCACGCGCATCGCGCCTTTCCTGCTCAAGAGCGGCAACCGCGCCCAGGTCAAGCCCGAGGCGCTGTGGGAGCACGACCAGGCCCAGCAGACCAGCGGCGCCGAGTTCCTGTCGGCCAGCGTGACCCGCACGGCCTTCCACGAGCAGATGCTGAAGCTGTTCGAGACGCACGATTTCCTGGCCCTGCCCACGGCGCAGGTCTGGCCCTTCGACGCCCGCGAGCGCTGGCCCGGCGAGATCACCGGCCGCGCCATGGACACCTACCACCGCTGGATGGAGGTGGTGATCTACGCCACCTTCGCCGGCCTGCCCTGCATCAGCGTGCCCGCCGGCTTCGGCGACACCGGCCTGCCCATGGGCCTGCAGCTCATCGGCAAGCCGCAGGACGACGCCGGCGTGCTGGCCCTGGCGGCCGCCTACGAAACCCTGATCGGCGACTGGCTGGGTGTGCTGCCGGGCGCGTGAGTGATCTGACCATTGGCGGAAGCCGCGGGACACTTCGGCGCGACGCTCACCTATCACCCAAAAAATAGAGCTAAATCCGCCAGCAGCCGAGCGGGCCGCACCGCACCGCACAGGCACGGCAAAAGGCCGCGGAGCAGGCCATGCGGGTGGACGCCGTGGCCGGGCTTGTACCGGCCACTGGCGGTGTCCCCCCTCACGCAGTAAGAGGGGGGAAGCGGCGTCAGCCGCTCAGGGGGGTGTCTCTAATTCTGCTTCCAGGGCAGCCCGGCCTGCCGCCAGCCGTTGCGGTGGCCGCGCTGGGCGTGCTCGTCCAGATCGCCCTCGAAGCCGGTCGCGATGTTGTAGGCGGTGAGCCCCAACTCGGTGGCGCGCCGCGCCGCCGCCGCCGAGCGGCCGCCGCTTCGGCACAGCATCAGCAGCGGCCGGCCCCCTTCTGCCGCGCCGCGCACGCCGGCGTCGAACGCGTCGTTCATCGCCATGCCCGGCCACTGCTTCCAGGGCACGGGCACGGAATCCGGCACGAAGCCGACCCATTCGCGCTCGGCCCCGGTGCGCACATCCACCACCACGCCGCGCCCTTCCTGAGCCCAGGCCCAGGCGGTTTCGGGTGAAACGTCGCCAGCGTAGCCCGCCGCGGGCAGCACCTCGCCCACCGTGCCGGACGTGCCGGGGCTGCCGCCGGCATCCTGGCGGATGCCGGAGCGCCGGTTGGCCGGCACGGCTTCGTCGATGCGGCGCGGCTTGGGCAGGCCCAGCTCATTCATCAGCTGGACGAACTCGGCCTCGGTCTTGCCGGCCAGGCGCGGGTTGGTGGAACGCTCCAGCGCGATGGTGGACTGCGTGCGCCCCTTGTAGTCATGCCCCGGCCAGACGATGGTGTCGCCCGGCAGCTTGAAGAGCACTTCGGTGATGCTGTGCCAGAGCTGCTCGGCCGAGCCGGACTGGAAGTCGGTGCGGCCGCAGCCGCCGATCAGCAGCGTGTCGCCGGTGAACACGTGGTGCAGGTCGGTGCGCAGGTCGGGCCGCATCTCGTGGCCGAGTTCGACCGCCTCCGTCCCGCTCGGCACCTCGCCCTCGTCCTGGCGGCCCAGGCGGCGCTCCCAGTGGTAGCAGACGCTGCCGGCCGTGTGGCCAGGGGTGTGCAGCACCCGCACCTGCTCGGCGCCGAAGCGCAGGGTGTCGCCGTCCTTCAGCTGCACCGCCACGGTGCCGATGTCGCAGCCGGCGGGCGCCGCCATGCGGGCGCCGGTGAGCTCGGCCAGCCGGGCGGCGCTGGTGATGTGGTCGGCGTGGGCATGGGTTTCCACCGTCCAGACGAGCTTGAGGTTCAGGCGTTGGAGCGTGTCCAGATCGCGCTCGAGCTGCGTGTCGACCGGGTCGATGATCAGCGCCTCGCGCGTGCGCTCGTCGTACAGCACGTAGGTGTAGGTGGAGGAGTCGGGGTCGAAGAGCTGGGTCGGGTTCATGCGGGTTCATGGCCGCGGCGGCCATTGCGGATCGAGTGGCCCATTCTCGCCCACCCGCGCGGGAGGCGCAGCCCAGGCCCGGTCACGCCGCTCGGGGCGTGCGAGCAGACACCGGATCAGCCGAAGCGCGTCAGCAGGCCCGCCAGCTCGTCGGGTGAGACCTTGCCCTGGCGCACCAGACTGCCCACCAGGGCAAAGAAGGCCTTGTCCAGTGCGCGACGCGCAGCGGTGAGCTGCTGCGCGATCTGCTCGACATCGACCTCTTCGTCGATCAGGCGCTGCACGCCTCGCAGCTGTCCCTCGATGCGCGCCAGACGTGCCGCGATGGCCCTCTTGTCGGCGCTGTCGTTCAGCTGATTCATGATGTGTCTCCCTGTCATCATGGCGCGCTCCAGTGCGGCTGCGTGGCTGCACTGCAGGCACCATTTGATGGTAGAACGAAGTACGACGCAATGCCAGATACCTGACGGACTACCCCATTTTGGGTAGCACTTCCGCAAGCACCAATCAGGGCCTGCTCACGTTGCTTTGAGCGTGCCAACAGGCCCTGGAATGCGGCAAAGTGGCGCCGGATGGCCGAACCCGCCATAATGTGACGTTTACGTAAACGTCAACCTCAAACCGACCGGAGACAACGCGTGGGCAGCAGGAAAGACAACGGCAAGCAGGGCAAGACGGCCACCGATCTGGCGCGCTGGCAGGTCCCCGCGGGCGGCAAAGGCTTTGCGCTGTCGCGCTGCGACCCTTCGGCCAAGCCGATGGCCTACGCCGACAAGGACGACGGCAAGGCGCGCGTGGCCGAACTGGCGAGCGAGATCGACCGCCTGCAGGACATCTTCTACGCCGACGGCCGCTTCGCCCTGCTGGTGGTGCTGCAGGGCATGGACGCCGCCGGCAAGGACGGCACCATCCGCGCCGTGTTCAAGGAAACCAGCCCGCTGGGCGTGCGCACCGTGGGCTGGAAGGCCCCCAGCGACATCGAGCGCGCGCACGACTACCTGTGGCGTATCCACCAGCAGATGCCGCGCAAGAGCGAGTTCATGGTGTTCAACCGCAGCCACTACGAAGACGTGCTGGTGCCGGTGGTCAACGGCTGGATCGACGCTGCCACGACCCGCCAGCGCTACGCCCAGATCAACGACTTCGAGCGCCTGCTGAGCGAGAACGGCACGGTGATCATGAAGTTCATGCTGCACATCGGCCCCGAGGAGCAGCGCAAGCGCCTGCAGGAGCGCGTGGACGACCCGACCAAGCACTGGAAGTTCAGCATGGGCGATCTGGACGTGCGCAAGCAGTGGCAGCCCTACCAGCAGGCCTACGAGAACCTGCTGCGCGCCACCTCCACCGCCTGGGCGCCCTGGACGGTGGTGCCGGCCGACAGCAAGACCCACCGCAACCTGATGATCGCCACGCTGGTGCGCGACCGGCTGAAGGCCCTCAAGCTCCGCTACCCGCCCGACGATCCACAGCTCAAGGGCCTGATTGTCCAGTAACGGCGGGCGCCGCCAGCTATCAAATCAATAGGAGACCCACCATGACCGACCTGTCCGCCGAGTTCAAGGCCCTGGCCGAGTACCGTCCGACGAACAAGGTGCGCTTCGTCACCGCCGCCTCGCTGTTCGACGGCCACGACGCGGCCATCAACATCATGCGCCGCATCCTGCAGGGCATGGGCGCGGAAGTGATTCACCTGGGCCACAACCGCAGCGTGGACGAGGTAGTGACCGCGGCGCTGCAGGAAGATGTGCAGGGCATCGCCATCAGCAGCTACCAGGGCGGGCACGTGGAGTACTTCAAGTACATGGTCGACCTGCTGCGCCAGCGCGGCGGCGAGCACGTGCAGGTGTTCGGCGGCGGCGGCGGCGTGATCGTGCCGGCCGAGATTCGCGAACTGCAGGCGTACGGCGTCGGCCGCATCTACAGCCCGGAAGACGGTCAGCGCATGGGCCTGCAGGGCATGATCGGCGAGATGGTCATGCGCTGCGACCGGGACATCTCGGGTTACGCACCGAAGGCCGTCGAAGCCATCCAGGGCCATGGCGAGGCCGCCTGGCGCGCGCTGGCGCAGCTCATCACCGCGCTCGAAAATGACAAGGCCGATCCGGCGCTGGTCGAGGCGGTGCAGGCGCAGGCAGCTACAAAAAAGATACCCGTGCTGGGCATCACCGGCACCGGCGGTGCCGGCAAGTCGAGCCTGACCGACGAGCTGATCCGCCGCCTGCGGCTGGACCAGGACGATCGCCTGCGCGTGGCCGTGGTCTCCATCGACCCGAGCCGGCGCAAGAGCGGCGGCGCGCTGCTGGGCGATCGCATCCGCATGAACGCCATCGCTCCGTGGAACGGGCAGAGCCGCGTCTTCATGCGCAGCCTGGCCACGCGCGACACCGGCAGTGAGGTCAGCGCAGCCCTGCCCGGGGTGATCGCCGCCTGCAAGGCCGCGGGCTTTGATCTGGTGATCGTCGAGACCTCCGGCATCGGCCAGGGCGACGCCGCCATCGTGCCCATGGTCGACGTGCCCATGTACGTGATGACGCCCGAGTACGGCGCCGCCAGCCAGCTCGAGAAGATCGACATGCTCGATTTCGCCGAGTTCGTGGCCATCAACAAGTTCGACCGCAAAGGGGCCGCCGATGCCCTGCGCGACGTGGCCAAGCAGGTGCAGCGCAACAGGGAAGCCTTCGGCAAGCGGGCGGAAGAGATGCCGGTGTTCGGCACCATGGCCGCGCGCTTCAACGACGACGGCGTCACCGCGCTCTACCAGGCGTTGAAGGCGCGCCTGGCCGGGCTTGGCCTGCCGCTGCAGGAGGGCCGGCTGCCCACGGTGAACGTGCGCCACAGCACCAACCAGACGCCCATCGTGCCGCCGCAGCGCACGCGCTACCTGGCCGAGATCGCCGATGGCGTGCGCGGCTACAAGGCGCGCGTGCGCCAGCAGGCGAAGCTGGTGCGCGAGGTGCAGCAGCTGCGCGAGAGCGCGCGCATGCTGGCCGAGGACAACCCCCAGAAAACCGGCGGACATGGCGCCCGCGCCACGGTGCTGGCGCTGGCCGATGCGCGAGCCGCCCGGGTGGACCGCGACGCCGCCAAGCTGATCGAGCAGTGGCCGGCCATGCAGAAGGCCTACGCCGGCGACGAGTACGTGGTGAAGATCCGCGACCGCGAGATCCGCACCGCGCTCACCACCAGGTCGCTCTCCGGCACCGTCGTCCGCAAGGTGGTGCTGCCCGGCTTCGAGGACCACGGCGAACTGCTCAAGTGGCTGATGCTGGACAACGTGCCAGGCAGCTACCCCTACACCGCCGGCACCTTCGCGTTCAAGCGCGAGAACGAAGACCCGACCCGCATGTTCGCGGGCGAGGGCGATGCCTTCCGCACCAACCGCCGCTTCAAGCTGCTGTCCGAAGGCATGCCGGCCAAGCGTCTGTCCACCGCCTTCGATTCGGTCACGCTGTACGGCAACGACCCGGACCCGCGGCCCGATATCTACGGCAAGGTCGGCAACTCGGGCGTGTCCATCGCCACGCTGGACGACCTGAAGGTGCTGTACGGCGGGTTCGATCTGTGCGATCCGGCCACCAGCGTCAGCATGACCATCAACGGCCCGGCGCCCAGCATCCTGGCCATGTTCATGAACGCGGCCGTCGACCAGAACATCGAGAAATTCCAGCAGGAGAACGGCCGCGAGCCGACCGACACCGAGGCCGCCAAGATCCGCGAATGGGTGCTGGCCAACGTGCGCGGCACCGTGCAGGCCGACATCCTGAAGGAAGACCAGGGCCAGAACACCTGCATCTTCTCCACCGAGTTCAGCCTGAAGGTGATGGGCGACATCGCCGAGTATTTTGTGCACCACAACGTGCGCAACTTCTACTCGGTGAGCATCTCCGGCTACCACATCGCCGAAGCCGGCGCCAACCCGATCAGCCAGCTCGCCTTCACGCTCTCCAACGGCTTCACGCTGGTGGAGGCGTACCTGGCGCGCGGCATGCACATCGACGACTTCGCGCCCAACCTGAGCTTCTTCTTCAGCAACGGCATGGACCCGGAATACACGGTCATGGGCCGCGTGGCGCGCCGCATCTGGGCGGTGGCGATGAAAGAGAAGTACGGCGCCAACGAACGCAGCCAGAAGCTCAAGTACCACATCCAGACCTCCGGCCGCAGCCTGCACGCGCAGGAGATCCAGTTCAACGACATCCGCACCACGCTGCAGGCTCTGATCGCCATTTACGACAACTGCAACAGCCTGCACACCAACGCCTTCGACGAGGCCATCACCACGCCCACCGAAGACTCGGTGCGCCGCGCGATGGCGATCCAGCTCATCATCAACCGCGAATGGGGCCTGGCCAAGAACGAGAACCCGAACCAGGGCGCCTTCGTGATCGAGGAGCTGACCGAACTGGTGGAGGAAGCGGTGCTGGGCGAGTTCGAGCGCATCAGCGAGCGCGGCGGCGTGCTGGGCGCCATGGAAACCGGTTACCAGCGCGGCAAGATCCAGGAAGAGAGCATGCATTACGAGATGCTCAAGCACACCGGCGAATACCCCATCATCGGCGTCAACACCTTCCGCAACCCGCACGGCGACCCGGTGCCCGAACACATCGAACTGGCCCGCTCCACCGAGGAAGAAAAGCAGAGCCAGCTGGAACGCCTGAACGACTTCCACGCCCGCCATGCGGCCGAGGCGCCGGCGATGATCGAACGGCTCCAGCAGGCCGTGATCGCCAACGCCAACGTGTTCGAGGTGCTGATGGACGCGGTGCGCGTGTGCTCGCTCGGCCAGATCACCAGTGCGCTGTTCGAAGTGGGCGGCCAGTACCGGCGCAGCATGTAGGGCGCGCCGGCCCGCGGCAGCAGGGCATCCCGGCCTGCTGCCCGCACGGGGCGACACAGCTGGTTACCTTGAGCCTGCCCGAAGGGCGGGGCGATCCGTGTTCAGGCGCTGCCAAGCGCGCGCCGCAACGCTAGCATGGGTCCGTTCCACACCGAGGAGGAAACGCCCATGCCCCAACCCACACCCAAGCTGATGCTGGCCGGCCTGGCACTGGCCGTGCTCGCCGCCTGCGGCACGCCCGGCGCGCCTCCGCCGCCGGCTGCGGCGCCCCAGGCCACCAGTGCCGCGCAGGCCGCGGCGGCCGCCTACGACTTCGACATGGACGTGTTCCACCCGGTGGTGGGGCGCCACGGCATGGTCGCCACCGAGCAGGAACTGGCCTCCAACATCGGCCTGAACGTGCTCAAGGCCGGCGGCAACGCGGTGGATGCGGCCGTGGCCATCGGCTTCGCGCTGGCGGTGGCCCTGCCCAACGCCGGCAACGTGGGCGGCGGCGGCTTCATGATGGTGTACGACGCCAAGACCACCAAGGCCGTGGCGGTGGATTTCCGCGAGATGGCGCCGGCCGCTGCCAGCCGCAACATGTATGTCGATGCCACCACCGGCAAGGTGATCGACGGCAAGTCGCTCTACACCCACTACGCCATCGGCGTGCCCGGCACCGTGGCCGGCCTCGCGCATGCCCTGCAGAAGTGGGGCAGCATGCCGCTCGCGCGCGTGATGCAGCCTTCCATCGAGCTGGCCGACAAGGGCTACCCGGTGAGCGAGACGCTGGCCAAGGTGCTGCGCCAGGAAACCAGGAACATGGGCAAATGGGAAGCCACCAAGGCCATCTTCTGGAAGAACGGCGCGCCCATGAAGCCGGGCGACCTGCTGGTGCAGAAGGATCTGGCGCACTCGCTGCGGCTGATCGCGCGCGATGGCGCCAAGGCCTTCTACGAGGGCGAGATCGCCCACAAGATCGCCGCCGACATGGCGAAGAGCGGCAACGCCATGACGCTGCAGGACCTGCGCAACTACAAGGTGGTGGAGCGCGAGCCGGTGCGCGGCACCTACCGCGGCTACGAGGTGGTGACCATGCCACCGCCCTCCTCCGGCGGCGCGCATCTGGTGCAGATCCTGAACATCATGGAGCGCTGGCCGATCAGGGACTGGGGCCACAACAGCGCGCGGACGGTGCACCACATGGCCGAGGCCATGAAGCTGGCCTACGCCGACCGCTCCGAGTACCTGGGCGACCCGGACTTCGTGAAGATCCCGCTGGCCGGCCTCACCTCCAAGAAGTACGCCGACGAGCTGGCCGCGCAGATCAGCCCCGACCGCGCCCGCAGCGCCAAGGAGATCAAGCCCGGCAAGCCGCAGCCCTATGAAAGCAACCAGACCACCCACTTCTCGGTGGTGGACAAGGCCGGCAACATGGTCGCCGTGACCTACACGCTGAACACCAACTTCGGCAGCGGCATCGTCGCCCCGGGCACCGGCATCATGCTGAACAACGAGATGGACGACTTCTCCGCCAAGCCCGGTGTGCCCAACGCCTATGGCCTGATCGGCGGCGACGCCAACGCCGTGGCGGCCGGCAAGCGCCCGCTGTCGTCCATGACGCCCACCTTCGTGCTCAAGGACGGCAAGCCCTGGCTGGCCACCGGCAGCCCCGGCGGCGCGCGCATCATCACCACGGTGCTGCAGCAGATCGTCAACGGCATCGACTTCGGCATGAACCCGGCCGAAGCCGCCTCGCAGCTGCGCTTCCACCACCAGTGGACGCCCGATGAGCTGCGGGTGGAGAAGGGCTTCCCCGTGGACACCCTCAACCTGCTGCGCCAGAAGGGCCAGAACGTGGTGGTCAAGGCGAGCATGGGCCGCACGCAGACCATCCAGGTGCACGGCGACGAGCTGTGGGGCTACTCCGATCCGCGCAATCCGGATGGGTTGACGCTGGGGTATTGACTCGCCCTGGGGCGCTGGCGCCCCCCCCCCAGCGGGACAACGCCAGTGGCCAGCACAACCCCGGCGACGGCGTCCGCTGGAATGGCCTGCTCCGCGGCCTCTTGATGCACTCCTCCAGCGGCAGAGGGTTGGAGAGGGGGTGGGTGCAGCCCCTCTTCAATGCTCCTGATTAAATAGCTGCCTGCGCCCTTCACAAAAGGGCTGAAGGCCAATTTGGCTTGAAATTCAGGCGATCTGCAGCGTCAATCGTCCGGCCGTCGCCAGATCCACACGGCCACGGCCAGCATCACGGCCGGGGTGGCGATGCGCAGCCACAGCGGGATCTGATCGAAGAACTGCAGGCCGATGCCGCTGCTGGCCATCATCAGCGAGCTGATCCACTTGGCCCGGCGCGGCACCGCGCCGCGTTCGCGCCAGCGCACGATGGGCGGACCGAAGTGGCGGTGCTCCAGCAACCAGCGCTCGAACGCCGGCCAGCCCTTGCTGGCCGACCACGCGGCCACCAGCAGGAAGGGCACCGTGGGCAGCACCGGCAGCGCCGCGCCCAGCATGGCCAGCGCCACGGCCACCACGGTCACGACGCGCCACAGCAGCAACGCCAGGCGCCGGCGCACCACCACGCGTGCTTCGCTGGGGTAGGAGGTGTCGTCCAAGGGTTGGTTCATGGGCCACGTCCAGTATGCCGGCACCGATGCCTGGGCCTTGTCGGCGCAGGGCGCGTAAGGGCCTGCCAGCGCTGCTTTTGGGCGTGCCAACAGGTTTGAAGCGGTGCCAATCGAGCCGCCAGGCGCCATGCAGACCTGGTGTCTGCACCAGGAGCGCAAGGGCGACAGGCGCCGTTTCAAGCCTGTTCCCTCCGGGTTGCGACCCGAAAGCAGCGTTGGCAGGCCCTGGCCCGTTACCATGCCCGACATGTCCGCCTCGCCCGCTTCCGCTGCCACCCCCATCGTGCCGCTGCATGCCCTGCCCTGGCCCGCCCGCGCGGCGCGGGCCTGGCGCATGACGCGGCCGGGCTTTCTGGTCATCACGCCGGTGGCCTGTGCCATCGGGCTGGCCGCGGCCACCACCTGCGGCTGCGGCTTCAACGCCACGCTGGCCGTCGCCACCGTGCTGCTGGCCACGCTGGCGCACGCGGCCGCCAACGTGCTGAACGACTACGAAGACGCCGTGACCGGCGCCGACACGGTCAACCGTGGCGCCATTGCGCCGTTCACCGGCGGCGCCGGCTTCATCCAGCGCGGCGAGGCCAGCCCGTTGCAGACCCGCACGCTGGCGCGGCTGCTGGGCGTGGTGCTGGTGGGCGCCGGCCTGGTGCTGGCGGCGCAGGCTGGCGGCGGGCTGCTGCTCATCGGCCTGGCCGGGGTGCTGCTGGGCTGGGCCTATTCGTCGCCGCCGCTGCAGCTGATGGCGCGCGGCCTGGGCGAGCTGGCGGTGGCGCTGGCCTGGTGGCTGGTGGTGATCGGCGCCGACTACGTGCAGCGCCGCCATTTCTTCTGGATGCCCGCCGCCGTGGGCCTGCCCTACGCGCTGCTGGTGGCCAACATCCTGCTGGCCAATGGCCTGCCCGATGCCGCCGGCGATGCCGCCGTGGGCAAACGCACGCTGGCGGTGCGGCTGGGGCCGCGCGGTGCGGCGCTGCTGTACGCGTGGCTGGCGCTGCTGGCCCACGCCTGGGTCGCGGCCGGCGTGGCTCTGGTCGTGCTGCCCCAGGCGGCGCTGTGGGCGCTGGTCTCGGCCCCGCTCAGCCTGGCGGCCACGTTGCTGATCCTGCGCCGCGCCGCCACACCGGCGCAGCTGAAGCCCGCGCTGGTGCTGACCATTACCGCCTGCGTGGTGCATGGCGTGGCCATGGCGGCAGGCCTGCTCACCGTCGGCTCATGAACTGCTCTTTTTTTTGCAGCTGCCGGCGCCCGCCCAGCAACGTATGGAGCCACGTTTCTCTCTTCATTTCACCTCAACCACGAGCTGCAGGGCGTGCCGCCAGCACCCTGCGCGCTCCTCGACCTGACGACCGCCAAGCATGATTGCCCAGCCCCCTTTCGAGCCGCCCACGGCCTTCACCGACCCCCAGCAGGCACTGGCGCACGCCCAGCGCATCTATGCCACCAGCCTGGCGCACCTGCGCCAGGGTCTGCGCCGCTACCTCGACACGCCCGCCAGCGCCTGGCCGGCCGGCGACCGGGTGCGGGCGCATTACCCTTTCGTGCGCATGACCACCGCCAACGGCCACCACCCGGCCACCGGGCTGGCCTACGGCTTCGTGGCGCGTGCCGGGCGCTATGAGACCACGCTCACCCGGCCCGACCTGTTCGCCGACTACTACCTGGAGCAGTTCCGCCTGCTGCTGGCCAACCACGGCACGGCGCTGGAAGTGGGCACCAGCCACCAGACCGTTCCGCTGCCCTTCAGCTTCGCGGACGACGTCAACTTCGAGGGCGAACTCGCGCCCGAGCAGCGCCAGCGCCTGGCCGACGTGTTCGATCTGCCCGACCTGCATGCCATGGACGACCGCATCGCCAACGGCACCTGGCAAAGCGCGCCCGGCGAACCCGAGCCGCTGGCCCTGTTCACCGCGCCGCGCGTCGACTACTCGCTGCACCGGCTGCGCCACTACACCGGCACCTCGCCCGAGCACTTCCAGAACTTCGTGCTCTTCACCAACTACCAGTTCTACATCGACGAGTTCATCGCCCTGGGGCAGCAGGCCATGCAGGACGCGGGCAGCGGCTACAGCGCCTTCGTGCAACCCGGCAACGTGATCACGCGCCGCACCGGCCTGCCCGCGCAGCCGGGTGACGACCGGGGCACGCCGCCGCCGCGCCTGCCGCAGATGCCGGCCTACCACCTGGTGCGCGAAGACCGCAGCGGCATCACTTTTGTCAACATCGGCGTCGGCCCCAGCAACGCCAAGACCATCACCGACCACATCGCCGTGCTGCGCCCGCATGCCTGGATCATGGTCGGCCACTGCGCCGGCCTGCGCAACAGCCAGCAGCTCGGCGACTACGTGCTGGCCCACGGCTACGTGCGCGAAGACCACGTGCTCGACGAAGACCTGCCGCTGTGGATTCCCGTGCCCGCGCTGGCCGAGGTGCAGATCGCCCTGCAGGACGCCGTGGCCGACGTCACCCGGCTGGCCGGCGCCGATCTCAAGCGCGTGCTGCGCACCGGCACCGTGGCCACCACCGACAACCGCAACTGGGAGCTGCTCGGCGAGCACGCGCCGCAGCGGCGCTTTTCGCAGTCGCGCGCCGTGGCGCTGGACATGGAAAGCGCCACCATCGCCGCCAACGGCTTCCGCTTCCGCGTGCCCTATGGCACCCTGCTGTGCGTGAGCGACAAGCCGCTGCACGGCGAGATCAAGCTGCCCGGCATGGCCAACCAGTTCTACCGTGAACGCGTGAGCCAGCACCTGCAGATCGGCCTGCGCGCCATCGAACGCCTGCGCGAAAACGGCCTCGACCGGCTGCACAGCCGCAAGCTGCGCAGCTTTGCGGAGGTGGCGTTTCAGTGACGGAACGCCCTGCCAGCAACGGGGAAACGCGCGCGGACGCACCCCAGGTACGCCGAGGCTTCTTTCCCTTTGTCGACGTTTTGCGCGCCGCAGCCGTCGTCATGGTCCTGGTCTACCACCTGATCGAGCTGTTCAAGTGGGCCAATTTCCCGACATCGGGCCTTCTCCTGGGCTTTCGGGCCGGCTGGGTGGGTGTCGAACTGTTCTTTGTCATCAGCGGCTTCGTCATCACCCTGAGCTGCGCCCGCAACATCGAGGCATATGGTGCACGCGGGTACCGTTCCCCTTTCATGGGAAGCCGTCTCGTGCGCATCGTGCCACTCTATGCGCTGACTTCCTGGTGCTACATCGCACTGGTGGACCCGGCGTGGTTCGCGGGGCCACGCCAGCTCCTCTGGACCAACATCCTGCTGCATGCGAGCTTCCTCCACAACCTTTCGCCGATCTACGCCGGCGCGCTCAACGGGCCGGCCTGGTCGATCGGCGTGGAGATGCAGTTCTACGTCTTCATGGCCCTGGTGTTCGCCTGGTTGCCGACGCGCCGGCCGGTGCTGCTGGCCGCCCTGGCCGTGCTGGCCGGCGTGCTCTGGCGCGCCCTGATGCTCTTCAGCTTCGACCCGGCGCTCGACATCCAGGTGCTGATCAACCGGACCCAGCAACTGCCCGGCACGTTCGACGCCTTCGGCCTCGGCTGCATGCTGGCGCTCATTGCCCGGACCCCCAACCATTGGGCTCATCACCTGACCCTTGCCTCGTGGCGCAACTTCGCGGTATCGGCCAGCGCAGCGCTGGTGCTCAGCACGATCAGCTGGCACATCTTCTGGCCGCGCGCGACCTACTGGAACTTCCCGGCCATGGTGATCGGCTTTCGGGTTCTTCTGGGGCTGACATTCCTGTGCTGGCTTTGGGCGGCCATCACCCTCCCCGCCGTTCCTCGGCTGCTGGCCCTGCTGAGGCCCGTCAACTACATCGGCAAGATCAGCTACGGCATCTACCTCTGGCACATGCTGGTGATCGTTTCCCTGGTTCGGGCTGGCCTGGGATCCCAGCCCAGCAAGGCCGCGGTCTGGGCCGCGGCGCTGACGCTCTTGATATCGATGTTCACCTGGCACTACTTCGAGCACCCCATCATGAAGCGCCACGCGGAAAAGGCAGCGCGATGAAATCCGCCCCGAGCCGTCATGTGACCAAGGCGCAGGAGGCCCCGCGAATCCCGCGCTTTCCAGCCGCGTGTGAATCGCGCCGTTCGGCTTCCTGTGATCTGCGATTTACCGCAGGTTTACACGCAGGTCACCCTGCGTCTACGAGGCGCCGGCACACTCCGGAACCATGAGAGGGAAGCATTGCCAGCCCGGCCACCGGGCAACGGTTGGGGCCGGCGCAGAAAGCCGGCGCAGCAAGGCCTTGGGTCTGCTGCTGGGCTTGACTGTCGCCGTGGCCGGTTGCGCACACCAGCCGTACCCTGAGAGCGGCTCGCCAACCGCCGTGTCGATCCCCACCCACTGGAGTGAGGCAGCGGATCAACCTGACGCCCCGGCCACGTCGCTGGCCGGCTGGTGGCAGCGTCTGGGCGACGCCCGGCTGAGCGCGCTGGTGGATGAAGCGCTACGCGCCAGCCCCACGGTGCAATCGGCCATCGCCGCCCTGCGGCAGTCGCGCGCGCTGGTCGACGTGGCCGCCGCCGGGCTGGTGCCCAGCGTGGGCGCGTCGGCTTCGGCGCAGCGCAGCTACAGCAAGGCGCAAGGCGGCAGCAACAGCTTCGGCCTGGGCGTGGACGCTAGCTGGGAGCCCGACCTGTTCGGTGGCACCCGATCTGGCGTGGACGCTGCCCAGGCCGACGCACGCGCGGCCCGGATGGCGCTGGCCAACGTGCAGGTGTCGCTGGCGGCCGAGGTGGCACTGGCCTACATCGACCTGCGCAACGCCGAGGCGCGCCTGGCCATCGCGCAGGGCAACCTGGCCTCTCAGGAGGACACGCTGCAGATCGCCCGCTGGCGCAACCAGGCAGGGCTGGTGTCATCGCTCGACGTGGAGCAGGCTGCTGCACTGGCCGATCAAACGCGCGCCCAGGTGCCGCTGCTGCAGAGCACGCTGGCCCAGGCGCGCCACCGGCTGGCCGTGCTGACCGGCCGTACGCCGGGCGATCTGGCCGACCTGGGTACCGCACCCGTGCCCCTGCCGCCGGACGACCTGGTGCTGGCCTTCCCCGCCGACACCCTGCGCCAGCGCCCCGACGTGCGCCAGGCCGAGGCTCTGGCGCAGGCCGCGGCCGCGCGCGTGGCGCAGGCCGACGCGGCGCGCTACCCCTCGCTCAAGCTCAGCGGCACGCTCGGTCTGCAGGCGCTCACGCTAGGCTCGCTCACCAGCGGGAGCAGCGTGGTGGGCTCGCTGCTGGCCGGGTTGTCGTTGCCCATCTTCGACGGCGGTGCCATTGCCGGACAGGTGCGTGCGCAGCAGGCGGCGTTGGATCAGGCGCGCGCCAGCTACCGCAGCAGTGTGCTCACGGCCCTGCAGGATGTGGAAGATGCGCTGGTGGCGCTGCAGGGCGATCGCCGCCGCGTCGACAGTCTGCAGTCGGCAGCTGCCGCCGCTGCCCGCGCCGACACGCTGGCGCGCCAGCAGTACCAGGCCGGGCTGATCGATTTCCGCACCGTGCTGGAGACGCAGCGCACCCTGCTCTCGGCCCAGGACAGCGCGGCCGGCGTGCGCGCCAGCCTGGCGGCCGACCACGTGGCCCTGTACAAGGCGCTGGGCGGCGGCTGGACGCCCGAACCACCCACTGCCGAAGCCCAATCCGCCACACCCTCCGACACCGTTTCCCCGTCGCCGGCCCAGACCGCGCGCTGAGACCGCCATGACCGAACCCGTCAACGCCCCGTCCACCCCACCGCCGGCCGACATCGGCCAATTGCTGGGCGCCGACCGTCCGCCCGCGTGGTGGCGGCGCCCCACGCCATGGATCATCCTGGCACTGCTGCTGGCGGGCGGCGCGGCACTGTGGTGGTGGAGTGGCCGCCAGGCCGAACGCCAGGCGCCGGTCTACGTGACGACGCCGGTCGAGCGCGGCGACATCACGCTGACCGTGACAGCCAACGGCACGCTCAAGCCAACGCGCTCGGTGGCGGTGGGCAGCGAACTGTCGGGCACCGTGAACCGCGTGCTGGTGGACGTGAACGACCAGGTGACCAAGGGCCAGGTGATGGTCGAGCTGGATCGCTCCAAGTTCCAGGACACGGTGAACCGCTCGCGCGCCGCGCTGGTGGCGGCGCAGGCCGCGCTGACGCAGAACGAGGCCACGGTGCGCGAGGCGCGGGCCACGCTCGGCCGCTACGAAGAAGTGGCACGCCTGTCCGGCGGGCGGGTGCCTTCCGCCACCGAGCTGGACACGGCCCGCGCCACGCTGGCGCGCGCCATTGCCAACGCGGACAACACGCGCGCCCAGGTGACGCAGGCGCGGGCCACCCTGTCCACCGACGAAACCAACCTGTCCAAGGCCTCGATCCGCGCGCCCATCGACGGCGTAGTGCTGGCGCGCTCGGTCGATCCGGGCAATGCGGTGGCCGCGTCGCTGCAGGCGGTCACGCTGTTCACCGTGGGCGAGGACCTGCACCACCTCACGCTGGAAGCCAGCGTGGACGAGGCCGACGTCGGCTCCGTGCAGAAGGGGCAGGTCGCGAGCTTCACCGTCAGCGCCTACCCGTCGCGCCACTACCCGGCGCAGGTCGATCGCGTGTCCTATGGCTCGACCACCACCAACAACGTCGTCACCTACACCACCAACCTGAACGTGGACAACGCCGACCTCAGCCTGCGCCCTGGCATGACGGCCACCGCCACCATCACCGCCACCGAACGCAAAAGCGTGCTGCTGGTGCCCAACACGGCCTTGCGCTTCACCCCGGCCAGCACCCAGGCCGATCAACCACAGGCGGCGGAAAGCGGCGGCAGCCTGGTGTCGCGCATGATGCCCAGACCCCCGAGCGCAACACCACGACGCCCGCGCGACGCTGGCACGCAAGGTGCACAGGCTTCGGGCCAGGCGGGCAAGGTCTGGGTGCTGAAGGACCGGCAACCGGCGGCCCTCACCGTGCAGACCGGCATCACCAACGGCCGCCAGACCGAGGTGAGCGGCGCCGGGCTCAGCGAGGGCATGGCGGTCATCACCGACCAGCGCGCCAGCAACCAGGGCCAATGAACACCAACGCCACGCAGCAACCCGTGCCGCTGATCCAGCTGCGCGGCATCACCAAGGCGTACGGGGAAGGCGCCACCGCCTTCCTCGCGCTCAAGGGCGTTGACCTGGCCATCGGGCGCGGCGAGTTCGTCGCCATCATGGGGCCCAGCGGCTCGGGCAAGTCCACGGCCATGAACCTGCTGGGCTGCCTGGACCGGCCGACCGGCGGGCAGTACCTTTTCATGGGTGCGCACGTGGAAGCGCTGTCGCGCGACGAGCGTGCGCGGCTGAGGCGCCGGTACTTCGGTTTCGTGTTCCAGGGCTTCAACCTGCTGGCCCGCACCAGTGCGCAGGAGAACGTGGAGCTGCCGCTGCTGTACCGCGGCGAGCCGGCCGCCCGGCGCCACGCCGCAGCCGCCCGGGCGCTGGAAGCCGTGGGTCTGAAGGGCTGGGAGCACCACACGCCGGCCGAGCTTTCCGGCGGGCAGCAGCAGCGCGTGGCGATTGCGCGCGCCATCGTCACCGAGCCGGCCGTGCTGCTGGCCGACGAGCCCACCGGCAACCTGGACACCCAGCGCAGCCACGAGATCATGGAGTTGCTGGCCCGACTGAACAGCGAGCAGGGCATCACCGTGCTCATGGTGACGCACGAGCCCGACATGGCGGCCTACGCGCACCGCATCGTGCGCTTCGTCGACGGCCTGGTGGCCAGCGACGAGCGCAACCCGAACCCGGCGCAGCCGGGCAGCTTCCGGCCGGCGCCTGCCGCCGCAGTCACCGGGACGAAGGCGCGCTGATGCTCTGGAACACGCTGATCCTGGCGCTGCGCTCCATCCGGCGCAACCTGCTGCGCTCCTTCCTCACGGTCCTGGGCATCGTGATCGGCGTATCGGCCGTGATCACCATGGTCACCCTGGGCAGCGGGGCCACGCAGGCGGTGCAGAACCAGATTTCCAGCCTGGGCACGAACCTGCTGATGATCCGGCCCGGCCAGCGCATGGGGCCCGGCAGCGGCGGCAGCACGGCGCCTTCGTTCAAGGACACCGATGCCGACCTGATCGCCACGCAGATCTCCGGCATTACCGCCGTGGCGCCGGAAGCGCGTTCCTCCGTCACCCTGGTGGCGGGCGGGCAGAACTGGAGCAGCAGCGTGGTCGGCTCCACCAACGCCTGGCTGGAGACCGGCAACTGGGAGCTGGCCGCCGGCCGCACCTTCACCGACGCCGAACTGCGTGCCGGTGCGGCGGTGTGCATCATCGGCACCACCATCCAGCGCCAGCTCTACGGCGGCGGCGATCCGATCGGCCAGCAGCTGCGCGTCAAGCAGATGCCGTGTCAGGTCATCGGGCTGTTCAAGAGCAAGGGCCAGGGCTCGTTCGGCAACGACCAGGACGAAGTGGTGCTGATGCCGCTCAAGACCCTGCAGCGCCGGGTGACGGGCAACACCAACGTCAACACCTTGCTGGTCTCGGTCGATCCGGCCAGCGACACCAACCGCATCAAATCCGCGCTGACCCAGCTGCTGCGCGAGCTGCGCAAGCTCTCCAGCAGCGACGACGACAACTTCAACGTGCTCGATACCAAGCAATTGGCCGACACGCTGTCGGGCACCACCAAGGTGATGACCATGCTGCTGGGCGCGGTGGCGGCCGTCAGCCTGCTGGTGGGCGGCATCGGGGTGATGAACATCATGCTGGTGAGCGTGACCGAGCGCACGCGCGAGATCGGCCTGCGCCTGGCCATCGGCGCGCTGGAACGCGAGGTGCTGATGCAGTTCCTGATCGAGGCCGTGGTGCTGGCCAGCCTGGGCGGGCTGATCGGCATCGTGCTGGCCACCGGCGCCTCCATCGGCCTGGCGCGGCTGATGCAGGTGCCCTATGTGTTCCAGCCCGGCACCAACCTGCTGTCCTTCGTGTTCTCGGCCGGTATCGGCGTGCTGTTCGGCTACTTTCCGGCGCGCCGCGCGGCGCGTCTGGACCCGATCGAGGCGCTGCGCCACGAGTGACGCAGCGCGGCAGCGCCCGCGGTGCTCAATAACGCGGCTGGTGCTTGCGGATGGCGGCCTTCACCTCATCCGTCAGCGCAAAGCCCGCGCCAAACTTTGCTGCCAGCTCGGCGCAGCGCTGCTCGAACTTGTCGATGCCCTGGCCGTACACGAACTGCATGGCACCGCCCGTCCAGGCCGGAAAGCCGATGCCGAAGATGCTGCCGATGTTGGCGTCGTGCACGCTGGTGAGCACGTTCTCGGCCAGGCAGCGCGCGGTCTCGACCGACTGCCGGTAGAGCAGGCGGTCCTGGATGTCCTGCACGGTCCAGCTGACGCCCGGCTTCTCGAACAGCGTCTTGAGCTCGGGCCACAGGTGTTTCTTCTCGCCGGCCGGGTAGTCGTAGAAGCCGCCACCGGCCGCGCGGCCGTAGCGCTTGAGCTCCTTGACCATGCGCTCGACCAGCAACTCGCCCGGCGTGGCCTGGTAGGTCTTGCCTTCGGCGGCGAAGTCGGCACGGGTCTGGTCCAGCACGTGGACGGACAGCGACAGCGCGGTCTCGTCCAGCACCGCCAGCGGGCCCACCGGTAGACCGATCTGTACGGCGGCGTTCTCGATCACCGCCGCCGGAATGCCCTCGCCCAGCATGGCCGCGCCTTCCATCACGTAGGTGCCGAAGGTGCGGCTGGTGTAGAAGCCGCGCGCATCGTTCACCACGATCGGGAGCTTGCCCAGCGCCTGCACGTAGTCGTAGGCGCGTGCCACGGTCTCGTCGTCGGTCTGCCGGCCGCGGATGATCTCCACCAGCTTCATTTTGTCCACCGGGCTGAAGAAGTGGATACCGACGAACTTCTCAGGCCGGCCGCTGGCCTGAGCCAGCCCGCTGATGGGCAGGGTGGAGGTGTTGCTGGCAAAGAAGCCGCCCTCGGCCAGCATGGGTTCGGCTTCCTTCGTGACCTGCGCCTTCAGGTCACGCTGCTCGAACACGGCCTCGATGATGAGATCGCACCCCTTCAGTGCGGCCGCGTCGGCGGTGGGCGTGATGCGGTTCAGCAGCGCCTGCTGGTCGTGCGGGTTCATGCGGCCCTTTTCGACCCGCGGCTGCGTGATCTTGCGGCTGTAGGCCTTGCCGTGCTCGGCCTTGTCCGGCGACACATCCTTCAGCACCGTGGCGATGCCGCGGCTGGCCTGCGCGTAGGCGATGCCGGCACCCATCATGCCGGCGCCCAGGATGCCCACCTTCTGCGGCTTGAAGCGCGGGACGTCCCTGGGCCGCGACTGGCCGGCCTTGATGGCGTTCAGGTTGAAGAAGAAGGTGTTGACCATGTTCTTCGCCACCGGCCCGGCCATCAGGCTGGCGAGGTAACGGCTTTCGATGCGCGTGGCGGTGTCGTAGTCCACCTGCGCGCCTTCCGCCATGGCGGCCAGCGCGGCCTCGGGGGCCGGGTAGCGCCCGCGCGTCTTCATCTTCAGCATGGCCGGCGCCACGGTCAGCGCACCGGCGATCTTCGGGTTGGCCGGCGTGCCGCCGGGCATCCTGTAATCCTTGGCATCCCACAAATGCTGAGCCTGCGGGTGCTCGGCGATCCAGGCCAAGGCGCGCGGGCGCAGGTCACCCTCGCTGCCCACCAGCTCGTGCACCACGCCGATCTTCAGCGCCTCGTGGGGGCCGAACAGCCGGCTTTCCATGATGTAGGGCTGCGCGCCCATCAGGCCCAGCAGGCGGGTGAACTTGGTGATACCGGTGCCGCCGGGGATCAGCCCCAGCGTCAGCTCTGGCAGCCCGAGCTGCAGCCTGGGATCGTCGACCGCGATGCGGTGGTGGCCCACCAGCGCCGTCTCCATGCCACCGCCCAGGGCGCTGCCATTGATGCAGCTGACCACCGGGATGCCCAGCGTCTCCAGCGTGCGGAAGTTCTTCTTGATGCGCTCGATCTCGGCGTAGACGCGCGGCGCGTCGGCCTCGGTCATCCGCATCACGCCCTTCAGGTCGGCGCCGGCGAAGAAGGTCTTCTTGGCCGAAGCCAGGATCAGGCCCTTGAGCTGGTCCTTGTCCTTCAGCACCTGCTCGGTCACGGCCTGCAGGTCGTCCTGCCATTGCAGGCACATGGTGTTGACGGGCGAGCCCTGCTCGTCGAAGGTGATGGTGGCGACGCGCCCCACGGGCTCGTCAGCGACGTCATAACGCAAGGTCTTGAGTTGCATGGTTTCTATTGTTCTGATAGCTGCCTGCGCCCGTCCATCAAGGGCTAGAGGCCGATTTGGTCAATAAAACAAATGGCTGCGGAGCAAGCCACACCAGCGAACGTCATGCACGGGCTTGCACCGGGCATTGGCGTTGCCCCCTCCCGTCGGAGAGGGGGAAGGCGCCGCAGGCGACTCAGGGGGAGTCACACCCTCTCCACGATCGTCGCGATCCCCATGCCCCCGCCCACGCACAGCGTGGCCAGGCCGTAGCGCAGCTGGCGGCGGTGCAGCTCGTCGATCAGCGTGCCCAGGATCATGGCGCCGGTGGCCCCCAGCGGGTGCCCCATGGCGATGGCACCGCCGTTGACGTTGACCTTCTCGTGCGGCACGCCAAATTCCTTCATGAACTTCATCGGCACGGCGGCGAAGGCTTCGTTGACCTCGAACAGGTCGATCTGGTCGATCGTCAGGCCGGCCTTGGCCAGCGCCTTGCGCGTGGCGGGCATGGGGCCGGTGAGCATGATGGTCGGGTCCGCTCCCGACAGCGCCGTGGCCACGATGCGCGCGCGCGGCGTGAAGCCGTGCGCCTTGGCCGCCGCCTCGTTGCCCACCAGCACCGCCGCCGCGCCATCCACGATGCCGGACGAGTTGCCCGCGTGGTGCACGTGGTGGATGCGCTCCACCTGCGGGTAGCGGCCGATGGCCACGGCGTCGAAGCCCATGGCGCCCAGCTGCTCGAACGAAGGCCGCAGCCCCGCCAACGCCTCCAGCGTGGTGCGCGGCTTGATGAACTCGTCTTCTTCCAAGATGGCCTGGCCCAGGAAGTCCTTCACCGGCACCACGGAGCCGGCGAAGAAACCGCCCTCGCGCGCCCGGGCGGCGCGCTTCTGCGATTCGACCGCGAAGCCGTCCACGTCTTCGCGCGCAAAGCCTTCCAGCGTGGCGATCAGGTCTGCGCCCACGCCCTGGGGCACGAAATCGGTGGCGCTGTTGGTGGCCGGGTCCTGTGCCCAGGCGCCGCCGTCGGAGCCGATCGGCACGCGGCTCATGCTCTCCACGCCACCGGCCACCACCAGGTCTTCCCAGCCGCTCCGCACCTTCTGCGCCGCCATGTTGACCGCTTCCAGGCCGGAAGCGCAGAAGCGGTTGAGCTGCACGCCGGCGCACTGCCAGTCCCAGCCGGCCTTGAGCGCCGCCACCTTGGCGATCACCGAGCCCTGCTCGCCGATGGGCGAGACCACGCCCATCACCACGTCATCCACGGTGGCGGTGTCGAAATCGTTACGGGTGCGCAGCGCCTCCAGGGTGCCGGCCAGCAGATCGACGGGCTTGACCTCGTGCAGGCTGCCGTCCTTCTTGCCCTTGCCGCGGGGGGTGCGCACGGCGTCGAACACATAGGCTTCGGTCATGGGATGTCTCCTTGCATGGGACGGGGAACCGTGAGTATAGGCATTTTGCCGAGCGATTGCTTGGTAAAAATTGTGGCCAGCTGTCCGCTGAACGACAGCCGGGCGCCTGACCGGCGCATCAGAAGCGGCCGTGGCGCCCGTCGCCAGCGGCGAAGCGGGTGGCGCCTTCCAGTGCGTCCTGCAGGCGTTCGCGCCCGGCCGCCCATTCCTGGTGCATGGCCTCGGGCAGCGGCCAGTCCCACTGGCGCAGCACACTTAGCCGGTCAGCCCGCATCGTCGCCTGCGGAAAGGCGGCGATCTGCTGCGCCAGTTCGACGGCAGCGGCGCGCGCCTGGCCGGTCAGCACCACGCGGTTGGCCAGGCCGATGGCCAGCGCCTCGTCGGCGTCGACCCGGCGGCCGGTGAGGATCAGGTCCAGCGCCCGGCTCTGGCCGATCAGCCGCGGCAAGCGCACGGTGCCGCCGTCGATCAGCGGCACGCCGAAGCGCCGACAGAAGATGCCGAAGTAGGCATCGGCCTCCATCACCCGCAGGTCGCACCACAGCGCCAGCTCCATGCCGCCCGCCACCGCCGCGCCGGCCACGGCGGCGATCACCGGCTTGGACAGCAGCAGGCGGCTGGGGCCCATGGGGCCGAGCGGCTCGGCCGCCTCGGGCGTGTAGTTCAGGTTCGATAGCAAGCCCTCGACGCTGGACGACTGCGAAGTCGCCATCTCGGCCCCGGATTTCAGATCCCAGCCGGCGCAGAAATGGCCGTGCGCGCCGTGCAGCACCGCCACCCGTGCGGTGTCGTCGCGCTCGAATTCGATGAAAGCCGCGTGCAGGGCCCGGGCGGTGGCGCTGTCGACCGCGTTGCGCACGTCGGGCCGTGCCAGCGTGACCACGGTGACGGCGCCCTGCTTCTCCAGATTCACGTCCATGCAATCTCCTTGGTGGCAAGCCGCCCCATCTTCGGGCGCCGAAACACCCGATGAGTAACCCTGGCGACAGCTTAGGGTTTTTCGGGGGATGCGCGCCAGCGCGGGATCGATAGAGTCGGGCAGCAAAGATGCCACGCCAGATGGCACTTATGGAGACACATGCAGTTCCTGCAACTCGTGATCAGCGGGATTGCCCAAGGCTGTATCTACGGCCTGATCGCACTGGGCTTCGTGCTGATCTACAAAGCCACCGAGACCGTCAGCTTCGCCCAGGGCGAGCTGATGATGCTGGGCGCCTTCTGCGGACTGGCGGCCATGAGCATGCTCGGCTTCCCGTTCTGGCTGGCGGTGCTGTCGGCCATCGCAGCCATGGCGGTGTTCGGCGTGGTGCTGGAGCGGCTGGTGATCCGGCCGATCCTCGGTCAGCCCGCGTTCTCCATCGTCATGCTGACCATCGGCATCGGCTACGTGGCGCGCGGTCTGGTGACCATGATCCCCGGCATCGGCACCGAAACCCACGCGCTGGAAGTGCCCTACCGCAACGTCACCTGGAACCTCGGCTCGCTGGTGCTGAGTGCCGAACAGATGGTGGTGATCGCCGTCACCGCCGTGCTGTGCGCCGCGCTGTTCGCGATGTTCCGCTACAGCAAGCTCGGCATCGCCATGCAGGCCTCGTCGCAGAACCAGCTGGCGGCCTACTACATGGGCATTCCGGTCAAACGCCTCAACGGCCTGGTGTGGGGGCTGGCGGCGGCGGTGGCCGCGGTGGCCGGCCTGCTGCTGGCGCCCATCACCTTCGTGTACGCCAACATGGGCTTCATCGGGCTCAAGGCCTTCCCGGCGGCGGTGGTGGGCGGTTTCGGCAGCCTGCCGGGCGCCATCGTGGGCGGGCTGATCATCGGCATCGTCGAGTCGCTGTCGGGCTTCTACCTGCCCGAGGGTTTCAAGGACATCGCCGCCTACATCGTCGTGCTGATCATGCTGATGGTCCGGCCCAACGGGCTGTTCGGCGAGAAGCTCCGCAAGAAGGTCTGAGAGAACCCACCCGCGATGCGCTTCATCTTCAAGACCAGCTATGAGCAGGACATCCGCCTGGCCAAACATGGCGGCCACGTGTTCTGGTACGCGGTGCTGGTGCTGTTCCTGCTGGCCGCGCCCTGGCTGCTGCCCGAGTACTGGCTGGCGCAGCTCACCTTCGTGCTGATCTACGGCATCGTCGGGCTCGGGCTGATGCTGCTGGCCGGCTACACGGGCCAGTTCTCCATCGGCCACGCGGCCTTCCTGGGCGTGGGCGCCTACGCCCAGGGCGTGCTCACCAACCTGGGCGTGCCGTTCCCGCTGGCCATGGCCTGCGCGGCTTTGCTGGCAGCCGTGGTGGGCGTGGTGGTGGGCCTGCCCGCGCTGCGCGTGAAGGGCATCTACCTGGGCATCGCCACGCTGGCCTTCGGCTTCATCGTGGAAGAAGGGTTCGCACGCTGGGAATCGGTGACCGGCGGCAACTCCGGCATGAGCCTGCGCTCACCGGCGATCTTCGACTGGCGCATCACCTCGGGCGAGGGCTTCTATTTCATCTGCCTGGTCACTGCGGTGCTGTCCACCCTGGCGATCCTGAACCTGCTGCGCTCCTCCACCGGCCGCGCCTTCGTCGCCATCCGCGATTCGGAGATCTCGGCCCAGAGCATGGGCGTCAACCTGGCGCGCTACAAGACGCTGTCGTTTGCGCTGTCGGCCGCACTGGCCGGCCTGGGTGGCGCGCTGTACGCGCACAAGCTGCAGTTCATCTCGCCCGACCAGTTCGGCATCCTGCAGTCGATCGACCTGCTGCTGCTAGTGGTGATCGGTGGCCTGGGCTCGGTGCACGGCGCCTTCCTGGGCGCCATCTTCCTGATCGCCATGCCGCAGGTCATCTCCATGGTCAAGGACTACCTGCCCGACAGCATCGGCCAGGCCCCAGGCCTGCAGGCGGTGGTGTACGGGGCGGTGCTGATCGGCTTCGTGCTGTTCGAGCCGCTGGGCCTGTACGGCCGCTGGCTGAAGATCCGCACCTGGTTCCAGCTGTTCCCGTTCTACCGCAAGGGCATGTTCAAGCGGCAGAAGTCGTTCCAGAAGTCCGACAGGTTGAAATGACGAGGCATCTCCCTGAGTCGCTGACGCGCCTTCCCCCCTCTTACTTCGTGAGGGCGGACAACGCCAGTGCTCGGTACAAGCCCGGGCACGGTTCCGGTTTCATGGGCGTGCCGTTGATCCTCGCCTGGGACAACGCCAGTGCCCGGTACAAGCCCGGGCACGGCGTTCACGCGCATGGCCTGCTCCGCGGCCATCGGGGGACGCCAGAACTGCCCGCGCAGCCTGTTGTTCGCTCCGGGGCCGAGCGAAGCGATAGCCCGTCCCCTCTCCTTCGCCCCTCTGGCCGTGCCGAGACGCGCAGGGCGTGGGGCGGGCACGGACACCGAAGGATGGCCGCGCTTCGTGCTCTGACTCGCCGCGGCTGTTTCAGCGGAGCGCCACAAGCGCGCAGCGAGTTCCGCAGCGCCGCCGGGCGCGCATCCCGGCCTGCGGCGTGCCTACAGGACGCAGCGGCGGGCAATCAAATGCGCGCCCCGCGGGGCTTCGACAAGCTCAGCCCGAACGCTGGATGCCGGGCAGGGAGTTTTGAGAAAAATCGACCTCCAGCCCAGGCGCAGCAGGCGCAGACAGCTATTAAATTAAAAGCATTGCAGCAGGAGTTGATGACGTGAGCGACGACGTCCTGCTCTCGGCCCGCAACCTCAGCGTCCGCTTCGGCGGCGTGCTGGCCGTGGACGACGTGAGCTTCGACGTGCGGCGCGGCGAGGTGTTCACGCTGATCGGCCCCAACGGTGCCGGCAAGACCACGGTGTTCAACCTGATCAGCCGCATCTACAACCCGACCAGCGGCGTGATCGACTTCGCCGGCCCCGAAGGCCTGATCAGGCTCACCGCGCAGCCACCCCACCGCGTGGCCTCGCTGGGCATCGCGCGCACTTTCCAGAACATCGAGCTGTTCGAGCACGCCACCGTGCTGCACAACCTGCTGGTGGGCCGGCACACGCACCGCGAGACCGGCTTCTGGAGCGAAGTCTTCTTCACCCGCGCCACGCGCGCAGCCGAGATCCGCGCCCGCGAGCAGGTCGAGCGCGTGATCGACCTGCTCGACCTGCAGCACCACCGCGATTCGATGGTGGCCGGCCTGCCCTATGGCGTGCGCAAGGTGGTGGAGATGGCGCGCGCCCTGTGCGCCGAACCCAAGCTGCTGCTGCTGGACGAACCCTCTTCCGGCCTGAACGTGGAAGAGACCGACGACATGGCGTTCTGGATCCAGGACGTGGTGCACGAGCTGGGTGTGACCGTGCTGATGGTGGAGCACGACATGTCGCTGGTGTCGCGTGTGTCGGACCGCGTGGTCGCCATGAACCAGGGCCAGGTGCTGGCCATGGGTTCGCCGCGCGAGGTGCAGACCGACCCTGCGGTGGTGGAAGCCTACCTGGGCACGGTGGACGACGTCTCGTCGCTGCGGAGGGCTGCATGAGCGCCGCCAACACAGCCGCAGAGCGTGGGGGCGCCAAATGACCGACCCCATCCTGAAGCTGCTCAACGTCGAAAGCGCCTACGGCCCCATCAAGGCCATCCGCGGCGTCAGCCTGCAGGTGGAGCCGGGCCGGATCGCCACCGTGCTGGGCAGCAACGGCGCCGGCAAGAGCACCATCCTGAAGACCATCTCCGGCATCATCGACCCGCGCAAGGGCACGGTCGAATTAAAGGGGCGCGACATCACCGCGCGCGACCCGGCCTTCATCGTGCAGCAGGGCCTGTCGCACGTGCCGGAGGGGCGCGAGGTGTTCCCGCTGCTCTCGGTGCGCGACAACCTGCTGATGGGCGCCTACACCCGCGCCGATCGCGACGGCGTGGCGCGCGACATGGAGCAGGTGTTTGGCTACTTCCCCATCCTGCGGGAACGCGCCGCGCAGGACGCCGGCCTGCTCTCCGGCGGCCAGCAGCAGATGCTGGCCATCAGCCGCGCGCTGATGGCCAAGCCCGACCTGATCCTGCTGGACGAACCCAGCCTCGGCCTGTCGCCCAAGCTCACCAAGGAGATCTTCGAGATCGTGGTGCGCATCAACCGCGAGCGCGGCACCACCATCCTGCTGGTTGAACAGAACGCCAACATGGCGCTCAACGCCGCCGACTACGGCTACGTGCTGGAGAACGGCCGCATCGTGATGGAAGACACCTGCGCGCGCCTGCGCGAAAAGGAAGACATCAAGGAGTTCTACCTGGGCATGAAGGACGAAGGCGTGCGCGGCGAGCGACGCTGGAAAAAGAAGAAGACCTGGAGATAGGCATGAGCAATCTTTGGGACCTTTCCGCCATCCAGCCCCGACCGGAGAGCGTGCTCGACGGCGACACCATTCCGGCCATGTTCTGGAATGCCGTGGCGCAGCGCGGCGACATGGTCTGGCTGCGCGAGAAGCATCTGGGCATCTGGCGCAGCTGGAGCTGGACCGATGTCGGCGAGGCGGTGCGCGAGGTCGCCGGCGGGCTGATGAGCCTGGGCTTCGCGCCTAGCGACACCGCATCCATCCTCTCCAATACGGTGCTCGAATGGGTGCTGGCCGACCTGGCCGTGCTCTCCTGCCGCGGCGTGGCCAACGGCATCTATCCCACCGACGCGGCGGCCCAAGTGCATTACCTGTGCGAGGACTCGCGCACCAGCGTCCTGTTCGTCGAGGACGACGAGCAGCTCGACAAGGCGCTGGAAGTGCGCGAGCAGCTGCCGCTTCTGCGCAAGATCGTCGTGTTCGACATGGAGGGCCTGCGCGACCTGGACGACCCCGGCGTCATCAGCCTGGACGCGCTGCGCGAACTGGGCCGCGCCTACAACGACACCCATCCTGACGAGTTGCTGCAGCACGTGGCCGATTGCCGGCCGGACGACCTGGCGATCCTGGTCTACACCTCCGGCACCACGGGCAAGCCCAAGGGCGCCATGCACACGCACGGCGGGCTCACCTACACCGTGCGCGGCTACAACACGCTGATCGCGCGCAGCGAGGCCGACGAGTGCATGTGCTTCCTGCCGCTGTGCCACATTGCCGAGCGCATGGGCGGCGAGTATTTCTCGCTCTACACCGGGGCCAGACTGAACTTCGTCGAGAACCCCGACACCGTGCCCGAGAACGTGCGCGAGATCGCGCCCACCGTATTCACCGCCGTGCCCCGCGTGTGGGAGAAGTTCTATTCCGGCGTGACCATCGCGCTCAAGGAAGGTACGCGGCTACAGCAGGCGGTGTACGCCTGGGGCATCGGCGTGGGCCAGCGCATCGCCGAACGCGTGCTGGCCGGCCAGCCGGTGCCCGCCGCGCTCAAGGCGCAGTTCCGCGTGGCGCGCTGGCTGGCGCTGGACAACGTGCGCAAGCTGATCGGCATCCACCGCTCGCGCTTTCTGGTCACCGGCGCGGCGCCCATCTCGCCTGAACTCGTCAGGTGGTACCTGTCGCTCGGCGTGCCCATGCTCGAGGTCTGGGGCATGACCGAGACCTGCGGCGCTTCCACCGGGGTGCCGGCGGACCGCATCAGGCCGGGCTCCATCGGGCCGGCCGCGCAATACAACCAGGTGCGCATCGATCCGGACACCGGCGAGATCCAGGTCAAGGGCCCCAACGTGTTCGCCGGCTACCTGAACCTGCCCGAGAAAACCGCCGAGACCTTCACCGCCGACGGCTGGCTGCGCACCGGCGACGTGGGCGCGGTGGACGGCGAGGGCTATTTCCGCATCACCGACCGGATGAAGGACATCATCATCACGGCGGGTGGCAAGAACATCACCCCGAGCGAGCTGGAGAACGAGCTCAAGTTCAGCCCCTACGTCACCGACGCGGTGGTGATCGGCGACAAGCTGCCGTACCTGACGGTGATCATCATGATCGACCAGGAGAACGTCGAGAAGTTCGCCCAGGACCACGACGTGCCCTTCTCCAACTACGCCAGCCTCACCCGCGCGCCTGAGGTGCAGCAGCTGATCCAGGACGTGATCGACGGCGTGAACCGCAAGTTCGCCCGGGTGGAGCAGATCAAGAAGTTCTTCCTGCTCGACACCCAGCTCACCGCCGAAGACGAGGAACTCACCCCCACCATGAAGCTCAAGCGCAAGCTGGTGCAGACCAAGTACGCGCCACAGATCGAGGCCATGTACCGCGACGGAGCCACCGCCCGGTGAGGGTAATCACTGCGGCCCCGCGCCGGGCCTGAACGCACAATCTCCGGAGCGCGTGGGCTGCGCCCGGAACAAGAAGCATCCGCCCGACCGCCAACAACGCAAGGAGACAAGACCATGAAGTTTCAACTCGGTACCGTGCTGCTGGCCGGCTCGCTCGGCCTGGCCGGCCCGGTGTTCGCCCAGTCGCAGGGCGTCAGCAAGGACCAGATCACGCTCGGCTCCATCCAGGATCTGTCCGGCCCGCTGGCCGGCTTCGGCAAGCAGGTGCGCTCGGGCATGCAGTTGCGCGTGGACGAGATCAACGAGCAGGGCGGCGTCAACGGCCGCAAGATCGTGCTGAAGATCGAGGATTCCGGCTACGACCCCAAACGCGCCGTGCTGGCGGCGCAGAAGCTGGTCAACCAGGACAAGATCTTCGCCATGGTCGGCCACATCGGCACGGCCCAGAACGTGGCCACCTTCCCGGTGCTGTTCGACAAGAACATCATCAACTTCTTCCCGGTCACCGCCGCGCGCGAGATGTACGAGCCCTTCAACCGGCTGAAGTACTCGTTCGCGGCCACCTATTTCGACCAGATGCGCCTGGCCGCGCCCAGGCTGGTGAAGGAAAAGGGCGCCAAGAAGGTCTGCGCGATCTACCAGGACGACGAGTTCGGCCTGGAAGTGCTGCGCGGTGCCGAGGCCGGCCTGAAGGCTGCCGGCATGGAGATGACCGAGAAGACCAGCTTCAAGCGCGGCGCCACCGACTTCTCCTCTCAGGTGGCCAAGATGAAGGCCGCCGGCTGTGACTTCGTGGTGCTGGGCACCATCATTCGCGAGACCATCGGCACCATCGGCGAATCGCGCAAGACCGGCTTCAATCCCACCTTCCTCGGCTCCAGCGCCTCCTACACCGACCTGATCCACAAGCTCGGCGGCAAGGCGATGGACGGGCTCTACGCCACCATGACGGTGCAGAACCCCTACCTGGACGAAGCCTCCCAGCCGATCCGCTTCTGGGCCACCAAGTACAAGACCAAGTTCAACGAGGACCCGACGGTGTTCTCGGTCTACGGCTACGGCCTGATGGACGCCTTCATCCGCGGCGCGCAGAAGGCGGGTGCCAACCTGACCACCGACAGCTTCATCAAGGCCATGGACAGCATGACCATCCCGCCCGACATCTTCGGCTCGGCCGAGATGACCTTCAGCCCCACCAGGCGGCTGGGCAACGAATCGTCGCGCCTGTCGCAGATCCAGGACGGCAAGTGGAAGGTGGTGTCCGACTACATGAAGTAGCCGCACCGGGTTCCTGAAGAAAGGCCGCCGCCCTGGCGGCCTTTTTCATGCCTGCGGACGCCAGCTGCGCGACTGGCGGTCTCCGGCCGCGCAGGCGGGCCGCGGTCTATGAAGCCGTGCCGGCCTCCGCCCAGGCCTCGGCCGCCAGCTGCTCGAACTGGCGGCGCAGCACGTGCTTCTGCACCTTGCCGGTGGCCGTGGCCGGCAGCGCGTCGACGAACCGGACCAGCTTGGGCACCTCGAAACCGCCCAGACGCTCGCGGCAGTGCGCCAGCAGCGCCGCCTCGTCCTGGGCGGTGCCGGGCTTGGCCACCACGAAGGCGCACACCGCCTCGCCCCAGTGCGGGTGCGGCAGGCCGAGCACCGCCGCGCCCGCCACGCCGGGATGGGCCAGCACGGCCGCCTCCACCTTCACGCTGGCCACGTTCTCGCCGCCGGTCTTGATCATGTCCTTCTTGCGGTCGAGGAACAGCATCTGCCCGCCCTCGTCCCACATGCCCAGATCGCCCGTGTGGTGCCAGCCGAACTTCTGCGCCTCGGCCGTGGCCTGCGGGTCCTTGAAGTAGCCCAGCATCACGTTGGGGCCGCGGTGCACGATCTCGCCCACCTGGCCCGGCCCCAGCAGGCGGCCTTCGTCGTCCATCACGGCGGTCTCGCAGGTCACCAGCGAGGTGCCCCAGTAGTTAGCGTCGCGCCCCGGATGCTGCAGCGGCCGGAAGCTCATGGTCGCCGGGTAGATCTCGGTCTGGCCGGTGGCCAGCAGGATGTTGTCGCTCATGCGCGCGGCGATCTGGGCGATCAGCGGCGCCGGGATGGGCGCCATCGCGTACACGCACTGGCGCACGCTGGCGGGCCTGAACGCCGGGTCGGCCAGCACCGCCGCGTACATCATCGGCAGGCCCACGAACACGGTGATGCCTTCCTTCAGCACCAGCTGGGCGATCTCGGCCGGCACGAAGGTGCGCGACAGCACCAGGCAGGCGCCGGCCGCGCAGGCCGTGGCCGCCAGCACGTGCTGCGCGCAGTGGAACAGCGGGAGCCAGCCGCTCACCACGTCCTGCTCGGTGTAGGCGAACGCGGCCATGTCGCCCAGCACCGCCGTGGTGACGGACAGGTGCGAATGCACCACGCCCTTGGGGTGGCCGGTGGTGCCGCTGGTGTACATGAGCAGCGCAGGCTGGTCCTGGTCAATCGGCACCTCGGGCAGCGTGTCGGGCTGGCCCGCCTCGGCCGCCGCCAGCGTGGTGCCGCCTGCCCCGGCAGAAGCCATGGTGACGACCAGTGGCACGCCCAGCTCGCGCAGCACCTGCGCCAGTTCCGGCTGGGCCAGCAGCGCCTCGTCCACCACCACCGCCGACACCTCGGCATGCCGCAGGATGTACGCGATGGCCGCCGTGTCGAGCTTGATGTTCACCGGCACCCACACCTGCCCGGCCTTGTGGATGCCGTTGGTGGCCACCACCATGTCGATGGAATTGGCGCACAGCATGCCCACCTGACGCCCAGCGCCCACCTGGGCCAGCAGCCAGTGGCCGAAGCGCGAGCTGCGCGCATCCAGCTCGGCGTAGCCGATGCGCTGGTCGCCATCGACCACGGCGCAGCGCGTGCCGTGCTGGCGCGCGCTGCGGTACAGGATGTCGCCCAGCGCCACACGGCGAATGCGGCGTGAAGCTTCCGACGGGGGCATTTCGATCATGGTTTGTCTCCTTCTCCAGTTTCTGCGCGGGTCCGGTTCCGGGCCGCGCCAGCCAGCGGCAACATGCGCTGCGTTACGACGTCCGTTGGCGCGCACGCACCAACAAGCCTCCGATGGGCCAGCCCGGCAACACACTTCTTCTCAACGACCCACGCTTCACCCTGCGGCGCGAGCGCCTCAATTCATCCGGCGCGGCCGTACCGCCGCGTCACACCAGCGACCACTGCCGGGCCGCCAGCTCCTTCATGATTTCCTCGGTGCCGCCGCCGATGGTCAGCACCTTGACCTCGCGGTACAGACGTTCGCACACCGTGCCGCGCATGTAACCCATGCCGCCCAGGATCTGCACGCCCGCATCTGCGCAGAAGGCCATGGTCTGGGTGGCATGGTTCTTCAGCACGCAGACCTCGCCTATCCAGTCGGCGCCAGTGTCGCCAGCGTCGGCACGGGCGGCCACCTGCTCCAGCCACGCGGCGGTGGAGCGGATGCGCTGCTGCATGTCCACCAGCCGGTGGCGCACCACCTGCTGGTCGACCAGCGGGCGGCCGAAAGCCTGGCGCTGCTGCGCCCAGGCCAATGCCTCGTCGTGGCAGGCCTGCGCAAACCCCAGCGCCCCGCAGGCGATGCCGAAGCGCTCGCCGTTGAAGTTGCCCATGATGGCCTTGAAGCCCACGCCTTCCTCACCCAGCAGGTAGCGCGCCGGCACGCGCACGCCGTCAAAGCGCAGGTGCGCCGTGTCGGAGCACAGCCAGCCCATCTTGTCGAGCCGGGTGCGCGACAGGCCGGCACTGTCGCCCGGCACCAGCAGCAGCGAGATGCCGGCGGCGTTGCGCTCGCCCGGCTCGCCGGTGCGCACCGCCAGCGTGATCCAGTCGGCACGCATGCCGGAGGTGATGAACACCTTCTCGCCATCCACCACGTACTCGTCGCCCTCGCGCCGCGCGCGCGTGGCAAGCGCCGCCACGTCGGAGCCGCCACCCGGCTCGGTGATGGCCAGCGCGGCGATCCGCTCGCCGGCCAGCACGGGCGGAATCACCTCGCGCCTGATGTCTTCGCTGCCCAGCGCCAGCACCGGCGGCAGACCGATGTTGTGCGACAGCAGGCTGGCCAGCACGCCGCCGCTGACGCCAAAGCGGCACAGGTTGACCCACATCGCCAGCCGCAGCGCGTGCGGCGCCGGCGTACCGCCATATTCTTCCGGGTAACCCAGCCCCAGCAGGCCCAGCGCCGCCGCCTTGGCGTACAGCCCGCGCGGGAACTCGCCGGCCGCGTCCCAGGCGGTGACGTGGGGTGCGATCTCCTGGCGCGCGAAACGCGCCACCGTGTCGGCCAGCGCCTGGCGCGCCATCTGCAGTTCGTCCGGATGCGTCATGCGGGCGACTCTACCGCCTGCGCCGCGAAGCGCAACAGTACCTGGCCCGGCGCCACCTGCTGCCCCTCGCTCACCAGCACCTCGGCCACCGTGGCGCCGGCACGGGGCGACAGGCTGTGCTCCAGCTTCATCGATTCGATCACCAGCGCCGTCTCGCCAGCCTCCAGCGCCTGCCCCGGCTGGGCGGCAATGCGCACCACCTTCCCGTTGAAGGGCGCGCGCAGCTCGCTGGCGGCCTGCGCACCACCATCGCCCGCGGCGGGCTCGAAGGACAGGTCGTCCAGCCACCAGTCGACCGCGCCGCTCTGCGCATGCCAGCGCGTGCCGCCGCCCACCCGCGGCACCGGCACGGCGCGCAGGCGCCGGCTCACGCCGCCGGTGCCGACGCGCACCGCGCCATCGGTGAGCGGATGCAAACTCAGCGCTTGCAACGCACCCGCCGCGTCCGTCACCTGCAGGCTGCCGCCGCCAGCGCCGCGCACCTGCCAATCCAGCGTGCGCTCTCGGTGGCGCAGCCGCAGCGGCAGCGGGAAGCGGCAGGCCAGCGCGGCGACTTCCTGAGAAAAAACAGGCGCTGGCCCAAGCGCAGCAGCCGCAGACAGCTCCTTGTTTTGTAGCGATTCACGCAGTTGCCCGCCCTGCTGTGCGAGAAAGGGAATCGTCGCCGCGCCGGCCCGGAAGCCTTCGCTCTGCAGGCATTCGATCAGAAAGGCGCGGTTGGTCGGCAGGCCCAGCACCTCCAGCTCGCCCAGCGCGACCGTGAGCTGGTCGATCGCCTCGGCGCGCGTGGCGGCGTGGACGATCAGCTTGCCCAGCATGGCGTCGTAATGGGGCGAAACCTCGCTGCCCGCCTCCACCGCATGGTCGAAGCGCAGCGGTGCGCGGGTGAAAGCGGCCGCAGCCGCCGGCGACGACCAGTGCCGCACACGGCCGGTGTGGGGGTGGAACTGCTCGTCTTCCGCGCACAGGCGCACCTCGATGGCGTGGCCCTGCAGCCTGACCTGATCCTGCGTCAGCGGCAGCGGCTCGCCACGCGCCACGCGGATCTGCCACTCGACCAGGTCCAGCCCGGTCAGCGCCTCGGTCACCGGGTGCTCGACCTGCAGCCGGGTGTTCATCTCCATCAGATAGAAGTCCGACCCGTCCAGCAGGAACTCCACCGTGCCCGCGCCCACGTAGCCGGCCGCTCGCGCCAGCGCCACGGCGCACTGGCCCAGGCGCTCGCGCAGGGCGGCGTCCACCGCCGGGCTGGGCGCTTCCTCGATGATCTTCTGGTGCCGGCGCTGCACCGAGCAATCGCGCTCGCCCAGGTGGATGACCTGGCCGTGCGCGTCGGCGAACACCTGCACCTCCACGTGGCGCGGATCGAGCAGCGCGCGCTCGATCAACAGGTCGCCATGGCCGAAGCCGGCCAGTGCCTCGGCGCGCGCGCTGGCCAGCGCCGCCGGCAATTGCGCGGCCTGCTGCACCAGCCGCATGCCGCGCCCGCCGCCGCCGGCCACCGCCTTCACCATCACCGGGTAGCCGATGCGCTGGGCCTCGGCGGCGAAGCGCGCCTCGGTCTGGTCGTCGCCCGCGTAGCCGGGCAGGCAGGGCACGCCGTGCTGCGCCGCCAGCGCCTTGGCCGCCGCCTTGCTGCCCAGCGCGCGGATCGCCGCCGGTGGCGGGCCGATCCAGGTCAGGCCGGCATCCTGCACCGCCTGGGCAAAGCCGGCGTCCTCGCTCAAGAAGCCGTAGCCCGGGTGCACCGCGTCGGCGCCGGTGGCCCGCGCGGCTTCCAGCAGACGGTCCACGCGCAGGTAGCTCTCGGCCGAGGTGCTGCCGCCCAGCGCGAACGCCAGCGTGGCCTCGCGCACGTGCAGCGCACCGGCGTCGGGCTCCGAATACACGGCCACCGTCTCGATCCCCATGCGCCGCGCCGTGGCGATCACGCGGCGCGCAATCTCACCGCGGTTGGCGATCAGAATCCTTTTCATCGCAACCACCCATTCCATCGAATGGCCGCGGAGCAGGCCAAGCCAGCGAACGCCGTTCCCGGACCTGCGCCGGGAACTGGCGTTGCCCCCCCTCCCGAAGCGCGCAGCGCGAAGAGAGAGAGGGAAAGGCGCGTCAGCGACTCAGGGGGGTGCCTCATTTCCAGGACGCGCCTCATCGCACCTGCCGCTTGGCCACGCCCATGATCTTGGCGATGATGCCCATCATTACCTCGTCGGCGCCGCCGGCGATGCCGGTGAGGCGGCTGTCGCGGTACATGCGCGCCACCTTGTTTTCCCACGTGTAGCCCATGCCCCCCCAGAACTGCATGCAGGTGTCGGGCACCAGGCGGCCCAGCCGGCCGGCCTTGAGCTTGGCCATGCTGGCCAGCTCCAGCACGTCGTGGCCGGCCACGTATTGCTCGCAGGCCTGGTAGATCAGCGCGCGCAGGCATTCGACCTCGGTCTTGGCCTCGGCCAGCTTGAACTGCACCCACTGCTGGTCGGCCAGCGTGGCGCCAAACAGCTGGCGCTGCTGCGCCCATTCCACCGTCCAGTCGATGGCGTTCAGAAAGCCCTGCACGCAGCTGGCCGCGCCCCACAGGCGCTCTTCCTGGAACTGCTGCATCTGGTAGATGAAGCCCTGGCCTTCGGCGCCGATGCGGTAGCGCTGCGGCACGCGCACTTCGTCAAAGTAGATCAGGCCGGTGTCGCTGGCGTTCATGCCGATCTTCTTGATCTTGCCGGCGATCTCGATGCCCTTGGTGAGCTTGCCGCCCGGGCCGTCGCGCATGGGCACCATCACCAGACTCTTGTTCTTGTGCACCGGGCCTTCGCCGGTGTTGACCAGCATGCACATCCAGTCGGCCTGCAGGCTGTTGGTGATCCACATCTTCTGGCCGCTGATCACATAGTCGTCACCGTCCTTGCGCGCATGGCTCCTGATGCCGGCCACATCGCTGCCGGCGCCGGGCTCGCTCACGCCGATGCAGCCCACCATGTCGCCCGCGATGGCCGGGGCCAGGAAGTCGCGCTTGAGTTCGTCGCTGCCGTAGCGCGCCAGCGCGGGCGTGCACATGTCGGTCTGCACGCCGATGGCCATGGGCACGCCGCCGCAGTGGATGTGGCCCAGCGTCTCGGCCATCAGCACCGAGTAGGAATAGTCCAGCCCCATGCCGCCGTATTCCTCCGGCTTGGTCAGCCCCAGCAGGCCCAGATTGCCCAGGTCCTTGAACACCTGGTGGGCGGGAAAGATCTCCGCCGCCTCCCATTCATCCACGTGGGGGTTGATGTGCTCGTCGATGTAGCGCTTGAGGGTCTTGCGGATTTCCTCGTGCTCGTGGGTCCATTGCATGATGGTTTGTCTCCTCGGATGTTCTTGAACGTCACATGCGTGCAACGCCAAATTGCATGGGGCGAGTCTGGCGCGCCGCGCCTTCCGCGATGGTGTCCAGGCAGAAGGCCAGCACGGCGCGGGTGTCGCGCGGGTCGATCACGCCGTCGTCCAGCAGCAGGCCGCTGGTGTAGAAGGCGTCGGCCTGCGCATCGAACACGGCCACGATCTGGTCGAACTGCTTTTGCGACTGCCCGGCGTCCGGCGTGATGCCCTTGCGCGCCAGCGCCGCCTCGGTGACGATCTGCATGGTGCGCGCGGCCTGCTCGCCGCCCATCACCGCCGTGCGGGCGCTGGGCCAGCTGAACAAAAAGCGCGGCGCGTAGCCCCGCCCGCACATGCCGTAGTTGCCAGCGCCAAAGCTGGCGCCGCACTGGATGGTGAGCTGCGGCACGGTGGCGTTGGTCACCGCCTGGATCATCTTGCTGCCGTGCTTGATCATGCCGCCCTGCTCGCTGTCCTTGCCCACCATGTAGCCGGTGGTGTTCTGCAGGTAGATGATGGGGTGGCCCAGCTGGCACATCCACTGGATGAAGTGCGTGGCCTTGTTGGCGCCCGCCACGTCGATGGGGCCGTTGTTGGTGATCAGCCCCACGCGGTGGCCGCCGATGCGGCCCTGCGCGCACACCGTGGCCGCGCCGTACAGCGGCTTGAATTCCAGCAGCGCGCCGCCGTCCACCAGCCGCACTGCCACCTCGCGCATGTCCACCGGCTCGCGGTGGTGGGCGGGCATCAGCGCCAGCAGCTCGTCGGTGCTGAAGGGTGATCCGGATGCTTCACTATCGATAGCTGCCTGCGACCGCCAATACTGGGCTGGAGACCGATTTTGCTCATGAAACGCGGCAATCACCTGGCGCGCGATGCCCAGCGCGTGGCGGTCGTCCTCGGCCAGGTATTCTCCCAGGCCGGAGATGCCGGTGTGCATCTCGGCGCCGCCCAGTTCTTCTTCGGTGGCCACCTCGCCGGTGGCGGCCTTGAGCAAGGGTGGCCCGGCCAGGAAGGCGCGCGAACGCCCGCGCACCATGATCACGATGTCCGACAGCCCCGGCATGTACGCCCCGCCCGCCGTGCCCGAGCCATGCTGCACCGTCACCACCGGCAGCCCCGCCGCCGACAGCCGCGCCAGGTTGCGGAACAGCGCGCCGCCGTGCACAAAGCCCTCGACCCGGTAGCGCATCAGGTTGGCGCCCGCGCTTTCCACCAGGTGGATGAAGGGCAGGCGGTTTTGCAGCGCGATCTCCTGCGCACGCAGGATCTTGTCCAGCCCCATGGCCTGGATGGCACCGGCCTCGATGCCCGAGTCGCTGGCCACCACCATGCAGCGCACGCCTTCGATGAAGCCGATGCCGGCAAGCATGCCGCCGCCGGGCACGGACTTGGCCGGGTCATTGTGGTCTTGCAGGTAGCCTGCCAGCGTGGACAGCGGCAGCCAGGGCGCGCCGCGGTCCAGCAGCAGCGCCACACGCTCGCGCGGCAGCAGCTGGCCGCGCTTGTCGAACAGCGGCTTGGCGGCGCCCGATGCCTGCGCCGCCCGCTCTTCCAGCGCACGCCAGGCGTCAATGCGCGCCAGCATGGCCGCGCGCCGCCCCTGCGCCTGCGGCGAGGCCGGGTTCCAGCCAGATTGGAAATGGATGCTCATGATGCTTCGTCGAAAACCTTGGGTGGCACGTAGCGGTGAAACCCGCCAAAGGGCCGCACGGCCGGGCGCTGCTGCACATCGGCCGGCGCCGCCACGTCGCCCCAGCCCATGCGCACCTGCGGGCGGGCGCCGTCCACGCGCAGCACCGTGCCGCTGATGAAGCTGGCCGCCGGGCTGAGCAGAAAGACGATGGCCGCCGACACCTCCGCCTCGTTGCCGAAGCGCCCGGCCGGCACCGTGTGGCGCATCTGGCGCAGCATGGGCGCCGCCTCGGGCGGGTAATGGTCCATGCCGCTGCTGGCGATGTAACCCGGCGCCACCGCGTTCACGCGCACGCCGTGCCGCGCCCATTCCAGCGCCGCCGTCTCGGTGAAGCTCACCATGCCCGCGCGCGCCGCACCGCTGTGCGCCATGCCCGGCATGGAGCCCCAGATGTCGGCCACGATGTTCACCACCGCGCCGCCGCGCGCCTGCATGCTCTGCACAAAGCATTCGCGCGCCATCAGGAAGCCACCGGTCAGGTTGGTGTCGATCACCGCCTGCCAGCCCTTGGCGCTGATCTTCTCGGCCGGCGTGAGGTACTGGCCGCCCGCGTTGTTCACCAGCGCGTCGATGGCGCCGTGGCGCTGCACCACGCCGGCCACCGCCTGGCGCACCGCCTCTTCCTGGCGGATGTCGCACACCGCGTGGCTGGCCTGGCCGCCGTCGGCCGCGATCTCGTCCTGCACCGCTTCCAGCTTGTCGGCGTTGCGGCCCACCAGCACCACCTGCGCGCCCAGCGCCGCCAGCTCGTGCGCCGTGCAGCGGCCGATGCCCGAGCCACCGCCCGTGACCACCACCACCTGCCCGGCCAGCAGCCCGGGCGCGAAAACGGACTGGTAAGTCACTCGTCCCCCGTGAACAGCAGCAGCGCCTGCGCCGTCAGCTCATCGAGCGACAGCGTGCCGCGGTCCGAGAACCACTGCACCGACCAGTTGAGCGCGCCAAAGACAAACAGGCGCGCCACCTCGGGCCGCGCCTTCAGCCGGCCGGCGCGGTGCAGCGCGCGCAGCACCGGCATCCAGACCGCTTCATACGCATCCTTCTGCGCGCCGATGCTCACGCGCTCGTCCGGCGTGAGTGAGCGCCATTCGTACAGCATCACCGGAATGAAATCGCTGCCCGGCCCCAGCAGCACCTCGAAGTGGTGGCGCACCAGCGTGCGCAGCTTCTCCTGCGCCGGCGCGCGCGCGCCCAAAGCCGCCAGCGCCTGCGCCTGGCTGGCCACCGCGCTGGCCATGCCTTCCTGCATCACCGCGTGCAGCAAGGCCTGCTTGCTCTGGAAAAAGTAGAACGGCGAGCCGCTCTGCATGTCCGCCGCCGCCGCAATGTCGCGCGTGCTGGTGCCGTTGAACCCCTTGCTGCGGAACAGCCGCGCCGCCGCCGTGATCAGCGCCTGCCGCCGGTTCCCCTCATCCCGCTCCGCCGCCGTCTTGGGCGGCCGGCCACGGCGGGCGGGCGGCGGTGTGGCGGGAAGGGCTGCGGCGGGGGGCATGGGGCGCAGCATAGCGCGCCATTGGAATTTTGCCAAGCGATTGCTTGGCAAAATTCAAGCACTACGCCGAACGCCTTCGCTCATCAGGCATTCAGAACTTGGCCAACCAGAACCTCAGGTTGAGCGCAGCCAATTCCAGTCCAGCTGCCGAACAACGCCTTTCGGCCAAGAGCGGGCGCTCAACGTCGAAGTTGACCGGCGACCGGCGAAGAAGACCTCAGCGAAGCGAAGGGTCGCCGCTGGGCGTCCGTGTCGAATGATGGGATGGACTCCCCCGTTTGTTTGCGCGAGAAACGCGCTCTGGTCTTCATTGGCGTGGGGATCAGGTCTTCATCAAACGAAAGGAGTCCGAGATGCATGCTACTACCGTGGCCGTCGACCTGGCCAAATCGGTTTTCCAGATCGCCGTCGCCGACGAGCATTGGCGCATCGTTGAATCCCAGCGCCTGACGCGCACGCAGTTCGAGCGCTTGTTCGCCAATCGCTCTGTTGACCTGGTCGTCATGGAAGCCTGCGGCTCGGCCCACCACTGGGCGCGCTGGCTGGGTGGCCTGGGCATCTCCGTTCGCCTGCTGCCCGCCCAGTACGTGCGCGCTTACGTGCGGCGCAACAAGACGGACGCCACCGACGCTGCCGCGTTGCTCGAAGCCGCCCGCGCTGCCGACATCCGCCCCGTGCGCGTGAAGTCGGTCGAGCAACAAGCCTTGCAAGGTCTGCACCGCATCCGCTCGCTCTGGATGGGCACGCGCACCTCGCGCATCAACGCCTTGCGCGGCTTCTGCCGCGAGTTCGGCATCACCATCCCGCAAGGCGCGCGTATCGGCGTGGAGACGATCGGCCGCGTGCTGGCCGACCCGCGCTCGGCCGTGCCCGATCTGATCCGCCACACCGCCGGCATGCTGCTGGAAGAGATTCGCCTGCTCGAAGCGCGTATCGCCCAGCTCGAGCGCGAACTCGCCAGTGTGGCCCGCCACAGCCCGGCCTGCACATTGCTGCTGTCGGTGCCCGGCATCGGGTTGCTCACCGCCACCGCCCTGGTGGCCGCCACTTCGGGCGACGTGACGCACTTCCAGGATGCGCGCCACTTCTCCAGCTGGTTCGGTCTGACGCCGCGCGAATACAGCTCCGGCTCCAGCCGGTACCTGGGCCGCATCTCCAAGAAGGGCGACCGCTACCTGCGCATGCTGCTCACCCACGGCGCGCGCAGTGTGCTGCGAGCGGCCAAGGTGGCCGAGGGCGCCGGCAAGGAGGTCTGCGGCATCCGCCGCTGGGCGCTGGAGGTGCAGGGCCGCTCCAACCACAACAAGGCCACCTGCGCGCTGGCCAACAAGCTCGCGCGCATCTGCTATGCCGCGCTGCGCGACCACGCCCCGTTCGACGAGGCAGCCCGGCTAACCAAAAAACAAAGCCGGCAGAGCTTCGCCCTGCCGGCCTGATCTCGTCTCAGCTGATCTCTTGACCCACCCCATCTCACCTTGCGACGGGTTTGATCGACCATCATGGCCAACCGGGTTGCTCCCATACCGCGCTACGCCGATAACTCTTGCGGCTCTTCAGCAGCCGCTTGCAGCGTGTGGCGACGCGGTAACGCAGATTCCATGTCGGCACGGGACATTGACGATCCCACATCAGATGCCGGATATACGACTGCAGGTGCTCTACCCAATGGTCCCCAATCGGTCAGTCCCTTGCCGTTGAGGGGGAGTCCATATACGAAGGGTTAGGCTGCACCCTCAGCATTCCCATGGCTGATAGACAAGGCTGGTAGGAGCAAGTCCATTGGAGCACCCTTGGACGCAATGGAAATGCATGGCATTGCACTTCCCGCTTGTGCGTTGAAGTCGGTAAGTGGTGCCGGCAAGTGGAGACTTCCCTGTGGGCGAACAGGAGAACGTCGTGGGCGGCCTAGAGGTGGCTTCAAGCTCGAAGGAGCAAGCCCCCTTGAATGGGAACTCAATATCGCCATTGGCTGTAGAGACGACGATGGCGGGCAGCCCACTTCGGGTTTCGTCGGTGATAACGACGAGCGCACCAGAGGCGCTCTTGCCAGAAAGCTGTCCCCAAGCACCTGCGAGTGCCGACTGGCAAAGAAGTAGCGAGAGCAGAAATACCGGGACAGTAGCGCGTTGCATGGGCATTCGGCGGGCTTGTGCAGCCTAACGTCGGAGTTGACCGGCACGCAGCGGCAAGGCGCCGCAAGACGTATGCTCACGCGCACGGCTTGCGGCGCCTTGCCGCTGCGTGTCCGCGTCGAACGACCTGTTAGACCTCACCGGGCCAGAGCGGCAGACACATAGAAGCCAAGACCGTCCCCTCCATCTGGATTAGCAGCGAATTTCCGCACCTTCTCCACCGGAGCATACGTCGTACCAGCGATTTCCAACAGGAGGTCGCCCTCAGCGGAGCGGCGCCAAACGCCACCTCTCATGGTGCGGAGAATCTCCCCGAGGTAAGCGCCGACCATGAAGGTGGCTCCAGTCATCGCACTCTCGTCGGGCTGCAGCTCACGCAGTGCAAGAAGTACCTCTTCCAGGTCGCCCACCGAGTCTGGATCGACCTTCAAGTTCACCCCCATCATCGCCGCGGTAGCCTCCAGCTCACGGCAAGACGTACTGATGGTCGCTTGAAGATCCATGGCGCTTCGTGAGGTCTAACGTAATGTATCCCGCAAAACCTGCGGGATAAGCTGGACGGTGCGGGATATTCTGGTCACGTCATTCCTCCGAAAGTGCAATCAGATCAACCATTTGCGCGTGAACGCCTGATATTTATACAGGTATATGTAACCCGCGAAACCCGGCAACCTTGTTGATCGGCAGGTCATTGCGTTCTCAGTGGCCCGAAGGGCCATTACGGGTCGCAGCCGACCATTACCGCTTGGCCTATCCTGCCGCCCACCCTGGCTTAACCCTCGAAGCCGCCTCCCTCGCCTTTTCCCTCGCCTTCTCCACATCCCCATCCCGCGCCAGCGCCACGCCCATGCGGCGTTTGGTGAAGCTTTCGGGTTTGCCGAAGAGGCGCAGGTCGGTGCCGGGCACGGCCAGGGCCTGCTCAACGCCTTCGAAAACGATGCCTTGCGCGTCCACGCCGCCGTAGATGACGGCGCTGGCGCCGGGGGTTTTGAGGGTGGTGTCCACGGGCAGGCCGAGGATGGCGCGGGCGTGCAGCTCGAACTCGCTCTGCCACTGGGTGATCATGGTGACCATGCCGGTATCGTGCGGGCGGGGGCTGACTTCGCTGAACCAGACCTTGTCGCCCTTGACGAACAGCTCCACGCCGAACAGGCCCATGCCGCTGGGGGTGCCGTCCAGCCCCATGCCCAGGTCATCCGTCACGGCCTTGGCGATGCGTTGCGCCTCGGCCAGCGCGGCGGGGCTCATGGGGTGGGGTTGCCAGCTTTCCACGTAGTCGCCGCTGACCTGGATGTGGCCGATGGGCTCGCAGAAGTGGGTCTGCACCTGGCCGCCGGCACCCATGGCGCGCACGGTGAGCAGGGTGATCTCGTAGTCGAAATCGATGAAGCCTTCGACGATGACGCGGCCGTGGCTGACGCGGCCGCCGGCCATGGCGTAATCCCACGCCTTCTGCACATCCGCGGGGCCGTCGATCTTGCTCTGGCCCTTGCCGCTGCTGCTCATCACGGGTTTGACGATGCAGGGGTAGCCGATGCCCCCGTCTATCGCGGCCTGCAGCTCGGCCAGCGAATCGCAGAACTGGTAGGGGCTGGTGGGCAGGCCCAGGGTTTCGGCGGCGAGGCGGCGGATGCCTTCGCGGTCCATGGTCAGGCGCGCGGCGCGGGCGGTGGGGATGACCCTGACCACGCCTTCGGCCTCCAGCGCCTGCAGCTCGGGGGTGGCGATGGCCTCGATCTCGGGCACGACGAGCATGGGTTTCTCGCGCTCGATCAGCGCGCGCAGGGCCTGCGGGTCGCTCATGGCGATGGTGTGCGCGTGGTGCGCCACCTGCTGGCCAGGGGCGTTGTCGTAGCGGTCCACCGCGATGGTCTCGACGCCCAGGCGCTGCAGGGCGATGAGCACTTCCTTGCCCAGCTCGCCGCTGCCGAGCAGCATGACGCGGGTGGCCGAAGGGCTGAGGGGCGTTCCCAGAGTGGTCATGGTTGAAAGCTCCGTTTTCTACAAAATCAATAGCTGGCTGCGCCCGCCATGCCTGGTCTGGAGGGCGATTTCATTCATGATTTCTGTGGCGCCGGTTGGGCCGGTGTGGAAGCCCGTTCGCGCTGAGCCTGTCGAAGCGCGGCGCGGCGCGGGGCTTCGACGGGCTCAGCCCGAACGGTTGGTGTGAACTGGGCGCTCATCGGCAGGCAGATCACCCCAGCGCCTTGCCCATGGCCTGGCCCATGCGCACGGCGCCGCCGGGCGCCCAGGCAGGGTTGAATTTGAGCGTGCCGTGCGGCCACAGCAGCACCACGGTGGAGCCGAGCAGAAAGCGCCCCATCTCGGCGCCGCGGGCCAGATCGATTGGCTGGTTGGCGTAGTCAAACCGGCGGATGGCGCCGGGCCGCGGCGGGTTGACCACGCCGTGCCATACGGTGGCCATGCTGCCGACGATGGTGGCGCCCACCAGCACCAGCACCATGGGGCCGCGCGCGGTGTCGAACACACAGACCACGCGCTCGTTGCGGGCAAACAGCCCCGGCACGCCGCGCGCGGTGGCGGGATTGACGCTGAACAGCTCGCCCGGCACGTAGACCATGCGCTGCAGGCGGCCGGCGCAGGGCATGTGGATGCGGTGGTAGTCGCGCGGGCTGAGGTACAGGGTGGCGAACTGGCCGTTCTCGAACTCGGCGGCCAGCGGCGCGTCGCCGGCCAGCAGGGCGGTGGCGCTGTAGCTGTGGCCCTTGGCCTGGAAGATCTGCCCGCGCTCGATGGCGCCAAACTGGCTGATGGCGCCGTCCACCGGGCATACATAGTCGGCATCGGCCAGCGGGCGCACGCCTTGGCGCAGCGCGCGGGTGAAGAAGTCGTTGAAGCTGGCGTAGCTTTCTACGTGCGGGTCGGCGGCTTCGGCCATGTCGACGCCGTAGCGGGCGATGAAGCGGCGGATGGCGGCGTGCGTGATGCCGCCCAGCTCGGCGCGCGCAAAGGCGCCGGCCAGCTGCGTGAGCGCGCGCTTGGGCAGCAGGTGCTGCGCGAGCACGGCCAGGCGTTCGGCTGTGGGCGGGGTGGTGCTGGGCATGGGCTGCATCGTCTCGATGCAGTGATTGTCTCAGCACCGGAAAAGCTATCAACAAGATAGCTGCCTGCGCCCGCCAATTGCCGGCTGCAGCCACATTTGGCATTGAAACAAGGCGTGCGTCTGACACCCCGCTGACGGCGCGCGCGGCAATACCCGAGCAGGGCGCTGGCCTGCATCGACAAAGCTGTTGCGACGCAACATAATGGTTTGGGCAGCGATGCCATCCGGCGTCGCGCCGCTCGATGCACGGAAAGGAGCATGCCATGTCCCCCAAGGCTGACACACCCCGTACCGCCCGGGCCCCCGAGGGCGCGTTGTTCCAGTTCCTGGACGAAACGCACCAGCGCCTGCAGCTGGAGCTGATCCACCTGAACCGCGTGGTGGAAGCGTTTGCGGAAGACCAGATGGAGCCGCACGACCGCGAGCAGCTGGCCCGGACCATCGAGTGGTTCGACACGGTGGCGCGCCAGCACCACCTGGACGAAGAAAAGCATGTGTTCCCGCCGCTGCTGGCCAGCAGCGACGCGCACGTGGTCGAGGTGACCGAGCGCCTGCGCCAGGACCACGGCTGGATCGAGCAGAACTGGCTGGAGCTGGGCCCGCACCTTTCAGCCGTGGTGAACGGCAACCACTGGATCGAGCCGGAGCTGGTGCAGCAGATGGTGCAGGTGTTCAGCCAGCTGTGTCTGGACCACCTGATGCTGGAAGAATCGCTCGCCTACCCCGAGGCGCGCGCCCAGATCGACGCCGACGCGCTGACCAAGGCCGACCAGGAGATGGAGCAGCGCCGCGCCAGCTTTGCGGCGCGCAAGGAAGCAAGGCACTAGGACGCCCCCCGGGCGCCTGACGGCGCTCCCCCCACTGGGGGGCGGGCCGGCCGCTTCGGAGCGGCCGGGCGCGGCGGCTGAATTGGACGCCCCCCGTGCGCCTGACGGCGCTCCCCCCACTGGGGGGCGGGCCGACCGCTTCGGAGCGGCCGGGCGCGGCGGCTGAATTGGACGCCCCCCGAGTCGCTGCGCTCCTCCCCCCACTGGGGGGCGGGCCGGCCGCTTCGGAGCGGCCGGGCGCGGCGGCCCCTTGGTTGGCCTGCTCCGCGGCCATTGGATGTTGGGGCGGCCTGCTTCGCGGCCGCGGGGGATCAGCCGCCGTGCTTGACCTTCAGGACTGGCTTGACGAAGCCCTGCTTGGAGCTTTGGCCAGATCGGCGTGAGCGGCGCTGACTGAGGGCGCCACCCGCTTTCCGCAACCTTCCTATTCCAGCGTGATGTGCTTGCGCTGGATCAGCGTGTCGTACATCTGGCCCTTGGCACGGGCCTGTTTGACGATCTCTTCCGGGCTCCAGTCGATGCGCTCGAAGGCGAAGGTTTCCATGCGGGCCTTGAGTTCCGGGTCCTGCATGACCTTGGCCATGTCCTGGGCGATCTTCTGGCGCACGGCGGCGGGTGCGCCCTTGGGTGCGGCCAGCACGACGAAGGAACTTTGCACGAAATCCCTGCGGCCGCCCGCTTCGGCCGAAGTGGGCACGTCGGCCATCTGCGGAAGAATCCGTCTGGGCCCGGCCACGGCCAGGTAGCGCACCTTGCCGGCCTTGTACATGGCGTTGCTGGAGGGGATGCTGCCCAGCGACCAGGCGATCTCGCCCGTGGCCAGCGCGGTGAACATGTCGCCCTGGCCCTTGAAGGGGATGTGCTGCATCTGGATGCCGGTGGCCAGCTCCAGCTGCTCACCGCCCAGGTGGCCCGGGCTGCCGACGCCCCAGGAGCCGTAGGTGATCTTGCCGGGCGCGGCCTTGGCGGCCTTGATCAGGTCATCCAGGTTCTTCCACGGCGAGCCGGTGGGCACCACCACCAGGAAGGGCGTGCTGAAGATGGGGGCGACCATGTCGAAGTGGTCCAGCACGCTGATGTCGCGCGCCCGCGATATGTAGAGCAGCGGCAGCGCCACCAGTTGCTCGCTGTCGAACTGCACCAGGGTGTAGCCGTCGGCCGGCAGGCGGCGCGTGGCCTCGATGGCGACGATGCCGCCGGCGCCCGGCTTGTTCTGCACCACCACCGGCTGCTTCCAGAGCTGGCCGAGCTTTTCGGTGATGACGCGCAGCAGCGCGTCGGGCCCGCTGCCGGGCGGGAACGGGGTGACGATGTTGACGGCGCGGGTGGGGAAATCGGCCTGCGCGTGGGCCCACGGGGCGGCGCCCAGCGTGGCCGCGGCGATGGCGGCGGTGATGAGGGTGCGTCGGGCCAGCGGCATGGCGGTCTCCTGGGTGATGGTGGTCCTGGCGCAAAAAAACGGCCGGCTTGCCACGCCGGCCGCGGGGGATGTCAGAAAGAGCGAGCGCCGGCGGGCCGCAGCCGCGCCGGACACGGGCGCCACCCGCCGACGGCTGCAGGAATCAGCGCTTGCGGGCCCTTGATTTGCTTCTGTTTATGTAGCTGCCTGCGACCGCTACCAAAGGCCCGGAAGCTGTTTTGGCTCTGAATTACTCGGGTTGGCCGACGTTCAGCGCGATCTCGCCCACGCCGGCGACGCTGCCGGTGATCCTGTCGCCCGGCTGCACGGCGCCCACGCCTTCGGGGGTGCCGGTGTAGATCAGGTCGCCGGGTTGCAGGTGGTAGTACTCGGAGAGGTTGGCCACGATCTCGGGCACGCTCCAGATCAGCTCCTTGATGTCGCTGTCCTGTTTGGTCTGGCCATTCACGGCCAGCTCGATGCGGCCGCTGGCCGGGTGGCCGATCTCGCTGGCGGGCACCAGCGGGGTGATGACGGCGGCGTTCTCGAAATCCTTGCCGAAGTCCCACGGGCGACCCATCTTCTTGGCGGTGTTCTGCAGGTCGCGCCGGGTCATGTCGAGGCCGCAGGCGTAGCCCCACACGCAGTCCAGCGCGGCTTCAGACTTGACGCGGAAGGCCGGCTTGCCGATGGCGATGACCAGCTCCATCTCGTAGTGGTAGTCCTTGGTGCCCAGCGGGTAGGGGATGGTGCTGCCGGTGGCGACCAGGTCGGACGGGGTCTTGTTGAAGTAGAAGGGCGGCTCGCGGTCAGGGTCGGCGCCCATCTCGCGCGCGTGGGCGGCGTAGTTGCGGCCCACGCAGAAGATGCGGGTCACGGCGTAGAGCTGGCTGGAGCCGCGCACCGGCACGGCGGCTTGCGGGGCGGGCTGGAAGACGTACTGGGTCATGGTGGTTGCTTCAATAAAAATAGCTGCCTGCGCCCGCTGGACGCCGGTTGGCGGTCAGAAATCTTCGTAAAAACCGAGCGCGCGCTGCATCGGCGCGTCGTCCACATGGAACAGGTAGGCATGGCTGCCGTGGGCGCGGTGCGTGACGTCGGCGTGCGTCGGGATCGCCAGTGTGTCACCTTCCGACCATTTCAGCACGGTGCCGTCGATCTGCGATTCGCCCTGCCCCTCGATCACGTGGATCACGCTGCTGGCCGAGCGCCGGCGCGGGCTGATGTCCTGCCCCGCTCGCAGCAGCTGCGCCGAAAAGCCCAGCGTGGGCAGGCAGGGGCGGCCGGTTTCGGGGTTGACGTAGGCGAGCTGCACGGCTTCGTCCTTGGCCGTGGCACCGGCCAGCGCACCCAGCGCCTCGCGCACTTCCTTCCACGGGAAGCGGATCTGCGGGTACTGCGGACGCAGCGCCTGGCCGAGCGAGGCGTAGGGCAGCAGGCCGGCACGGCGGTATTTGTTCTGCGAGGCGTCGAGCGCGGGGCGCACCTGCTGGCTGGGCCCCTCGATGGCGTAGGAGGCCTCCATGGCGTAGATCATGGGCAGGTCCAGCGCGTCGAGCCAGACCACAGGGCCGCTGCCTTCGTGCCCATGCTCGTGCCAGTTGAGCGCGGGGGTGAGGATCAGGTCGCCCTTCTCCATCGGGCATTTCTCGCCGTTCACGGTGGTGTAGCCGCCGCTGCCTTCGATGACGAAGCGCACCGCCGTGGGCGTGTGGCGGTGGTTGGGCGCCACCTCGCCCGGCAGGATCAGCTGCAGGCCGACGTAGATGGTGGGCGTGGCCACCAGCCTGTCGAGCCCGTGACCGGGGTTGCACAGCACCAGCACGCGGCGCTCGGCCTTCTCGATGGGCGTCAGCTCGCCGGCGCGCAGCAGGTGCGGGCGCACATCCTGGTAGCGCCACATGAAGGGTTGCGTGTTGCGCGCCGGCTTTCCGCGTGGCAGCAGGCCGCGCAGCTGCAACCCTTC
>Ga0209607_1000063_pt1 | contig 85012 bp, 82 predicted proteins | sample AD_UKC117_MetaG_FD_184413 | JGI IMG/M metagenome (GOLD analysis project Ga0209607, IMG submission 184413) | Active sludge microbial communities of municipal wastewater-treating anaerobic digesters from Hong Kong - AD_UKC117_MetaG (SPAdes)... | ecosystem: Engineered > Bioreactor > Anaerobic >... | reverse complement strand
CGCCATCAAGAAGGGCGGCAAGGTGGTCACCGGCGGCAAGAAGCTGAAAGGCCAGTTCTTCGAGCCCACCGTGATCGCCAACGCCAGCGCCGACATGCTGTGCGCACGCGAGGAAACCTTCGGCCCGTTCGCCCCGGTGTTCCGCTTCAAGACCGACGAGGAAGCGATTGACGCCGCCAACAACACCGAGTTCGGGCTGGCCAGCTACTTCTACGCCCGCGACGTGGGCCGCATCTTCCGCGTCAGCGAGGCGCTCGAGTACGGCATGGTGGGCATCAACACCGGCATCATCTCGGCCGAGCACGTGCCCTTCGGCGGCGTCAAGCAGAGCGGCCTGGGCCGCGAAGGCTCGTCGCACGGCATCGACGAGTACGTGGAAATGAAATACCTTTGCCTGGGCGACATCGACCGCTGAACGCGCGGCACGCGCCCCCGGCCCCACCCCGTCAACCACCCAGCGGAGCATCCCATGAAAGGTGACAAGGACGTCATCAGGCACCTGCAGGCGCAACTCAAGAACGAGCTGACCGCCATCAACCAGTACTTCCTGCACTACCGCATCCTCAAGCACTGGGGCCTGGGCAAGCTGGCCAAGAAGGAGTACGAGGAATCCATCGGCGAGATGAAGCACGCCGACATGCTGATGGACCGCATCCTCATGCTCGACGGACTGCCCAACCTGCAGGACCTGGGCAAGCTGGGCGTGGGCGAGGACGTGCCGGAAATCCTGGCCTGCGACCTCAAGGCCGAGCAGGGCGCGCAGGCCACCATCAAGGACGGCATCGCCCACTGCGAAAGCGTGCGCGACTACGTCTCGCGCGACATCCTGCAGCACATCCTCGACGACACCGAGGAGCACATCGATTTCCTGGAAACCCAGATCGAGCTGCTCGGCAAGGTGGGCCTGCAGAACTACCTGCAGAGCCAGATGGACGAGGTCAGCTGACAGGTCCGCCCACCCTTTCCCGACACAAGGCCCGCAAGGGCCTTTTTCATCGCCGGGCCGCCCGAAGATGAAAACGCCCCCCTCGGGGGCAGCGCACCACGCGAAGCGGGGGAGCGTGGGGGTCATTTTTCATGCCGGCGCAGCCCTTTCGTTGGCTGCCTGCAACGCGCCAGTCACGCAGTTAATGACAACGATTCGCATTTATATACAATCGACGCTCACTTCTTTTCCCAGCCAGCCACACGGCGCCCACCCTGCCAGTAAGGGGTGAGCCGCGACCGGGTAGCCAGCCGATGGTTTCAACACATCGCGAGGCCGCCCCATGCCCCAACGCCGCTCTGTTTCCAAGCAAAAACGACATCCAGCCCAAGCGCAGCGGGCGCAGGCAGCTATTCAATTTGAAGCATCCTCCAGCGCTGCCCTGCCCCTGGGCGCGATGCTGCTGGCCGGATCCATGAGCGCGTTCGCGCAGGCCGCACCCGAGGCGCAGGCTGCGCCCCCGGCCGCCCCAGCCTCCGCAACCCCCGGCGACGCCCAACCGGCCGCCACCCTGCCCACCGTGACCGTCAAGGGTCAGGTGGAGGTACCGCAGACCAAGAACGACCTGAAGGTCAAGACCACCCAGATCGGCAAGGGCACGCAGGAGCTGCGCGACATCCCGCAAAGCGTGACGGTGATGACCGAGAAGCTCATCAACGACCGCAACCTGGACGACATGCGCGAGGTGCTGCGCACCACCGCCGGCGTGACCTTCCAGGCCGGCGAGACCGGCGAGGAAGACGTGCGCCTGCGCGGCTTCTCGCTCGGCCAGGCCGGCGACATCTACCGCGACGGCATGCGCGACGGCAGCCTGTACGAGCGCGACACCTTCAACGACGACCGGGTGGAAGTCATCAAGGGCTCGGCCTCGATGCTGTTCGGCAAGGGCTCCACCGGCGGTGTGGTCAACCAGGTCAGCAAGCAGCCCTTCCTGATGGACCAGAAGGAAGTCAGCGTCACCGTCGGCTCCGGCCAGGAAAAGCGCGTCCAGGGCGATTTCAACTTCGTTACCGGCCAGGACTCGGCCTTCCGCCTGAACGTGATGGGCCACGACGCCGACAACTGGGGCGCCAAGCAGCACAAGTGGGGCATCGCGCCCACCTACCGCTGGGGCATCGGCACCGCCGACGAGTTCTCGGTCGGCCTCTACCACCTGAGCGTGCGCGGCCGCAGCAGCTACAGCCACCCGTGGTTCATCCGTGACGGCAAGATCGTGCCCACGCTGGCCGCCGACAGCTTCTACGGGCTCGACAGCGACCACCTCAACACCTCCGCCACCTACGGCACCATCTCGCACCTCCACCGCTTCGCAGACGGCGGCGAGCTGAAGACCCAGCTGCGCCACGGCCGCTACGCGCGCGACCTGCTCGGCAGCGTGATCCGCTTCGGCACCACGGGCGGCGATCCCACCACCATCGACAACTGGGGCCCCAACACCATCATCACGCGGCAACCCAAGGGGCGCGTCGGCATCAGCAACACCACGCAGCTGCAGAGCGACTACAGCAACACCTTCCACTGGGGCGGCCGTGAGCACAAGCTGCTGGCCGGCGTGGACCTCTACTACGAAGACGCCAGGCGCAACAACAACTTCGCCGGCAGCAGCAGCGGCCTGACCACCACGGTGGCCAACCCGAACAACGGCGACTGGTTCGCCGACACCCGCGGCACGCCGGCCTTCAACACCTTCACCGCGCGCGACCTGGGCCTGTACGTGCAGGACACCATGTCGCTCACCGACACCTTCAAGCTGGTGGCCGGCCTGCGCTTCGATGCCTTCAGGGCAAGCTACAACACCTTCACCACCACGTCGGCCAACGGCACCGTCACGCCGGGCACCAGCTTCTCGATGAACGAATCGCTGTGGAGCCCGCGCGTCGGCCTGCTCTACCAGCCGAACGATGTGTCGACCTACTACGTGTCCTACGGCACCTCGTACAACACCTCGGGCGACGCCTATCAGTTCACCCCGGGCAACGTGAACGGCACGCTGGCCAACACGCCGCCGGAGAAGAGCCGCAACATCGAGATCGGCGGCAAGTGGGAGCTGATGGAGAAACGCCTGCTGCTGGGCGCAGCGGTGTTCTATTCCGAGAAGTACAACGAGCGCAACCAGGACCCGGACAGCGCCGCCACGCAGTACCTGCTGTCGGGCAAGCGCCACGCCGCCGGCATGGAATTCAACGCCGCCGGGCGCCTGACGCCCAAGTGGGAAATCTTCTGGAACCACACCTGGATCCCCAGCGCCAGGATCGACCGCAGCAACCAGGTGCTGGCCGCCAACGGCGGCGGCGCGCAGGTGCAGGGTGACCGCCCCGGTCTCACGCCCAAGCACAGCGGCAGCCTCTGGACCACCTACCGCGTGCTGCCCAAGCTGCGCCTGGGCTTCGGCGCCAACTACCGCAGCAGCCAGTACCCCGAAGGCAACCGCGCCGCCCGCGCCGCCGGCTTCGTCACCTACGACGCCATGGCCGAATACAGCTTCACCGACGCCACCACGCTGCGCCTGAACGTCACCAACCTGACCAACAAGCTGTACGCCGACGCGCTCTACCGCGGCTTCTACGCCCCGGGCGCGCCGCGCAAGGTGGAAGTGACCTTCAAGCACCTGTTCTGACTCTGTCCCCCGACGCTCCCGGCCCCATGCTGCTGACCCTGCCCGACCTGCTGACCGCCGACGAACTGGCGCGCGCCCGCGCCCTGCTCGGCCCCGAGGCCCCCTGGGTGGACGGCCGCACCAGCGCCGGCGAGCAGGCACTGGCGCAGAAGAACAACCAGCAGCTCGCACAGACCAGCGAAGCCGCCGCCGAGCTGCGCACGCTGGTGCTGGGCGCGCTGCGGCGCGACGCCATGTTCTTCTCCGCCACGCTGCCGCGCCGCATCTACAACCCGCTGTTCAACCGCTACGCCGGCGAGCAGAACTTCTACGGCGACCACGTCGACGGCGCCGTGCTGCGCTCCCAGGCCACGCAGGAATGGGTGCGCACCGACATCTCCTGCACCCTGTTCCTGGCCGACCCCGAGAGCTACGACGGTGGCGAGCTGGTGGTGCAGGACACCTGTGGCGAGCAGCGCGTCAAGCTGCCCGCCGGCCACGCCGTGATCTACCCCGGCACCAGCGTGCACCGCGTGGCGCCGGTCACGCGCGGCGCCCGCGTGGCCAGCTTCTTCTGGATCGAGAGCATGGTGCGTTCCGACGAGCAGCGCCGCCTGCTGTTCGACATGGACATGGCCCTGCTCGCCCTGCGCCGCCGCCACGGCGAAACGGCCGAGGCCACGCGCCTCACCGGCACGTACCACAACCTGCTGCGCCTATGGGCCAGCACTTGAGCCACCACCGGAGCGCCTGTGGCGCCTCCCCCGCGAAGGCGCGCGTCCGCCTCATGGCGTGGCCCATTCCACGCCCCCGGCCACCATCAGATTTCAGCATCAAATCGACCTCCAGCCCAGTATTGGCGGGCGCAGGCAGCTATTGTTACAGGAGCATTCTGCCGCCGTGACCACCCAGCTCCCCCCTGGCCTGCTGACCCTGGCCGACCACGAAGCGCGCGCCGCCCAGGCCATGGACCCGGCAGCCTGGGCCTACATCGCCGGCGGCGCGGGCGACGAGCTGACGCTGCGCGCCAACGCCGAGGCCTGGCCCGCCCTCACCCTCTGGCCGCGCGTGCTGCAGCCGCTGGCCGGCGGCCACACCCGCGTGCGGCTGGCCGGGCGCGAGCTGGCCCACCCCATCCTGCTGGCGCCCTGGGCGCACCAGCGGCTGGCGCACCCGGACGGCGAAGTCGCCAGCGCGCTGGCAGCGGCGGCGCAGGGCGCCGGTTACGTGCTCGCCACCCAGTCCAGCGTGCCGCTGGAAACCGTGGCCCGGGCCGTGCTGGGCGAGCCGGGCCGCGGCCCGCTCTGGTTCCAGCTCTACTGGCAGGCCGACCGCGGCTTCAACCTGGCGCTGGCCGAACGCGCCCGCGCCGCCGGCTTCGAGGCGCTGGTGCTCACCGTTGACGCCCCGGTAAGCGGCGTGCGCGACCGTGAACGCCGCGCCGGCTTCCGGCTGCCGCCGGGCATGGGCTCCGCCCACCTGCAGGGCGCCCCCGCCGCGCCGCCCGCGCCGGGCACCTACTGCGCCGGCCTGCCCGCCCACGCCCCCAGCTGGGACGACGTGGCCTGGCTGCAGGCGCAGACGCCGCTGCCGCTCTGGCTCAAGGGCGTGCTGCACCCGCAGGACGCGCGCCAGGCGGCGGCGCTGGGCGTGGCCGGCCTCATCGTCAGCAACCACGGCGGCCGGACGCTGGACACCGCCGTCGCCACGGCCACCGCCCTGCCCAGGGTGCGCGCGGCGGTGGGCGATGCGCTGCCGCTGGTGGTGGACGGCGGGATCCGCCGCGGCACCGACGTGCTCAAGGCCATCGCCCTGGGCGCCAACGCGGTCATGGTCGGCCGCCCCGCCGCCTGGGGCCTGGCCAACGCCGGCGCGCTGGGCGTGGCGCACGTGATCCGGCTGCTGCGTGACGAGCTGGAAATGGCCATGGCCCTCACCGGCTGCCGCAGCCTGACCGAAGCAACGCCGGCGCTGCTGACCAACTGAACCACCCCATCCGGTATCAAATCGATAGCTGGCTGCGCCCGTCCATCAAGGGCTTGAGGCTCTTTTAACCCAAAAAAGCACAGGCTTTCAAAAAAGACCCTGCCGACCCCCATAGATATTGCAAATGCGATCTATTTGCATTTACAATGAGTCCATCATCGCTGATCGCCCAAGGAGCCTGGAACCATGATCGTCTGCGTCTGCAACCGCGTGTCCGACCGTGACATCGCCCGTCACGCGCACGCCGGCATGGGCTTCGACGACATCCAGCTCGAACTCGGCGTCGCCACCTGCTGCGGCCGCTGTGAAGACTGCGCGCGCGAACTGGTGGAGCAGTGCAGCGCCACGCACCCGGTGGCGGCCCTGCACCGCGCCGACGTGGCTTCGCCACGCGGCGAAGCCGGCCGCCTGGTGTTCGGCATCGCCGCCATCTGAACGCCGGGCCGGCCGCACGGGATCCCCCATGACCTCCGCCATCGCCCTGTGGACCTGGCTCGGCAGCATCGCGCTGGTGCTGCTCGGTCTGTTCTGGGTGTTGCGCCGGGAGCGGTAGCGAACACCTCGGCACGCGAGCCGCGCGACAACCGCCAGACCGGACTTGCGCCATGGCCTTCTGTAGTATCCATGTCCTCTGCCCTGCTCCTGCCTCCCGCAAGCACGCCCACCATGCCACGCCCCGGTCGCACCACGGTGATCGTCGGCATCGTGGTGGGCCTGCACGTGGCGGCGCTGTGGGCGCTGCAGCAGGGCTTGCTGCAGCGGCCCAGGGAAGTGATCGTGCCGGCGCAGATCCTGGCCGAGCTGATCGTGCCGCCCGCGCCGCAGGCGCCGGCTCCCCCACCGCCCGCGCCACAACCCCCGGCGCCGCCGCCGCCGAAGCCGGAACCCGTCAAGAAGGTCGTCGCGCCCAAACCGGCACCGCGCCCCGCGCCCAGGCCCGTGGCGCAGCCCGCGCCGCTCCCGGTGGCAGAGGCCGCCACCACCGCCATGGCGGCGCCACCCGCACCGCCGGCACCGCCGGCGCCCGCACCGGCCCCGGTGCCGGCCCCGCCTGCGCCGCCCGCCCCACCAGCGCCGCCGAAGATCGTGCTGCCCTCCAGCGACGCCCAGTACCTCAACAACCCGCAGCCGCCGTACCCGGCCATGAGCCGGCGCCTGGGCGAATCGGGCCGGGTGGTGCTGCGCGTGCTGATCGGCGCCGACGGCCGCGCGCAGGATGTGAAGCTGCAGCGCTCCAGCGGCTACGAGCGGCTGGACGAAGCGGCGATGGAAGCCGTGCGCAACTGGCGCTACAGGCCGGGCACGCGCGACGGCGTGCCGGAAGCGATGTGGTTCAACGTGCCGATCCATTGGGTGCTCCAGTGAAGCGCTTCGCAGGCGGCTGGGCACAAGAACAGACAGATAACTGAGGAAAGCGGTAGTCCCATGAATTCGAGTTTTGGTCTGATGCACGTCTGGACGCAGGGCGACTGGGTCACGCGCAGCGTGCTGGTCGCGCTGGTCGCGATGTCCCTGCTGTCGTGGACGGTGATCCTGCTGAAGGCGCTGGACGTGGTGCGCGCCAGGCGCCTGGCCGCGCGGGTGGAGCCGTTCTGGCACTCGGCCGATCTGGCCGAAGGCATGTCCAGGCTCGGCGGCGCCGACGCCAACCCCTTCCGCGAACTGGCGCTGGAAGGCCGCGAGGCCGCCGCCCACCACCGTGCCACCAAGGCGCAGCTGCACGACACGCTGGACGTGAGCGACTGGATCTCGCGCGCGCTGCAGGGCAGCATCGACCACAGCACCGGCCGCCTGCAGGCCGGCCTGGCGATCCTGGCCTCCGTCGGCTCCACCGCGCCCTTCGTCGGCCTGTTCGGCACCGTCTGGGGCATCTACCACGCGCTGATGGGCATCGGCGCCGCTGGCCAGGCCACCATCGACCAGGTGGCCGGCCCGATCGGCGAGGCCCTGATCATGACGGCGCTCGGCCTGGCCGTCGCCATTCCCGCCGTGCTCGGCTACAACGCGCTGGTGCGCGGCAACAAGCACATTCTGGCCAAGCTGAACCGCTTCGCGGGCGACCTGCACGCCTATTACGTGACCGGCGCCCGCGTGACCGGCACCGGCGCCGCCGGCAAGATCGTGGCCATCAAGCAGGCCTGAGGGAGACAAGGCCATGGCCGGATTCGTCGCGCACGACAACGAGGAAGTGATGAGCGAGATCAACATGGTCCCGTTCATCGACGTGATGCTGGTGCTGCTGATCATCTTCATCATCACGGTGCCGGTGATGAAGCACGCCGTCAACGTGGAGCTGCCCAAGGCCAGCAATGAGAAGGAGCTGATCAAGCCCGAGACCGTGGTGCTGGCGGTGCGCGCCGACGGCAGCTATTTCCTGGGCGAGCACGCGGTGTCCGACACCGAGCTGTTCCAGCAACTCCAGGCCGACGCCGCCAGGGAGCCGCAACCCGACCTGCACATCCGCGGCGACAAGGACGTGCGCTACGAGCGCGTGGCGCAAGCCATGGCCGCGGCCCAGCAGGCCGGCCTGAAGAAGATCGGCTTCATCACCGAACCCCGCCCCGCCACACCCTGATTCAGGAGAAGACGATGCGCAACACCCCCGACAGCACCCCGGCCACCGCGGGCCGCCGGCCTGCACCGGCTCAGCCTGCCGCCACGCTGGCCGACGCGCCCCTTGACACCGTCGATACCCAGCTGTGCAGCCAGGCGCTGCTGCAGGGCCGCAAGACGGTGGAGATCCGCCACAACGGCGCCATCTACCGCCTGCAGTCCACGCGCCAGGGCAAGCTGATCCTGACCAAGTAGACCCGTTCCGATCTCCAGGGCCCGAGGGCGGTACCCGTGTGCAGAAGGTGAGAATGAATCCGGCATGACCGAAGGGGACATCAGAATGGCGCCAATCGAGGCGCAAAGCGGAGCCGTAGTTGCTCTACGGCGAGCATTTGCAACGATGGGTGGCGACTTTCTGGTGTTCCTGGCGGTCATGCAGGGTTTGGTTCTCGCCTTCCCACCACCACCTCCGCGCCGGCACACCGTTTCATCGTGGGAGGCGCCTAGCGGGCGCCTTTTGAAGAGCCCAGCCATCTCAGCAGAGCCCAGCCAAGCTCCTTTTTCCCCTCTCCTGATTTTTCAAGCCTTTTCGGCCTGCAGCCTTCCCGTGGCGGGCGCAGGCAGCTATTGATGCGATAGCAACTCGACCAGGGCCTGCGAATGCCACTTTGGGCGCGCGAACAGGCCCTAAGTGGCCCAGATGCGCGGCGGCACATCCGGCAGCTGCCACAGCGCCTCGCGCCAGGCGGTGCGCACCTCGCGCAGCAGGCCCAGCGCCGGCTCCACCACCGGCGCCAGCACGCGCAGCACCAGCACCTGCGGCGCCGGGCTCGTCACCCCGGCGCTGGCGCCCAGCGGGTGCGCCGCCAGCACGGCGCGGGCGGCCTCCAGCGCGGCTTCGCCGGCGGCGCGGCCGATCGGCTCGCCGGCCACGTAGAACATCGACGCCAGGCAGCGGCGGCCCGCCAGGCCCAGCGGACCGTCCAGCAGGCGGGTGTCGGCGGCGTCGAGGCGGCCGCGCTCCAGCCACACGCCCGGCACTTCCAGGTGCTGCAGCGCGCTGCCACGCAGAAACGGCGCGTCGGCGCGCGGCAGCCCGAGCGCGGCGATGTCCCAACCCAGCAGCGCGCCGCCCGGCGCCACCTCGATGCGCAGGCGGTTCTCGGCCAGGCAGCCGCTGTAGTAGATCGCCTCCAGCGGCAGCCATTCCAGCCGCGCGCCGGCGGCCACGCGCAACTCGGTCTGCTGGATGCCTGGATCGCCGTCGGAGCGGTAGAAGCGCGAGGCGCCCGGCGTGGTGACCAGCCCGTGCGCGCCCTCGCCCGCCTGCACGCGCAGCGCCAGCACGTCGCCGCCGACGATGCCGCCCGGCGGGTGCACCAGCACGTTGTGGCATACCGCGTCGCCTTCCGGGTACAGGCTCTGCAGCACGCGCAGCGGCCCGCTGTGGCGGTGGCGCGCGACGCTGCGGCCGGCTTCGAGGCTGTAGTCGAGCTGCAGGTCGGCGCGCCAGCCGCGCGCTGTCGGGGCCACGGGCGCTGCTGGCGCTCCGGGCGCTGTTTCCGGTGGGACGGTCATGGGTGGCGCGATGATACGCAGCGGCCCGCCGCACGGGCCGCCGGTGCGCCCGCCTTGCATGGCAGCCTGCCGCACCGCGTCATACCGAATCGCGTTCATTCCGCAAGAACCGTTCGGACTGAGCTTGTCGAAGCCTCACGCGGCGCTTCAACAGGCTCAGCGTGAACGGTTTGATATTTTTGAAGGCAAGTCGGCGTCAGGACGCGGCCGGCCCGGTCCAGCTGCGCAGCTTGCCGGGGTTGAGCAGGCCCTGCGGGTCGAAGCGCGTCTTGGCCGCCAGCACCTCCGGGTCGAGCCCGGCGCGCTGCTTGCCGTCTTCCACGATGTAGACGTGCGGGTTGTTGATCTGCACGCCGTGGTCGCGGTAGATCTGCATGATGGCTTCCAGCCGCTCGTCGCTGCGGTACTTGATGAGCTGCAGCCCGCTGCAGTTGAAGGCACCTTCCTTGGTGCGCAGGAACTCCAGGTGCATCATCACCTCGCCGGCCAGCGCCTGTTCCAGTGCGCGCACCTGCTCCAGGCAGCGGGCGGGATCGAAGCCGCTCTGGATGTAGGTGAGCGTCTTGTCCACCTTCAGCGCGTGCAGCGTGGTGTGGTTCCAGGAGAACTCCAGCAGCGTCCTGGGCGACTGGCGCACCTGCTCGGCGGTGCGGTGGTAGGTGACGGTGCCGCCCAGGCCGGTGACCAGTTCGCGCATGCCCTCTTCCGACGACGGCGCCACCAGCACCAGCACGGCGTGACAGCCGCGCGGAAGGTGGTCGGCCAGCGCCGTCAGGTAGTCGGGCGCCGGCGCGCCCAGGAAGCACACCTCCTTCTTCACCAGGCCGGGCGCCTGGCCGAAGCGGTAGGCGAAATCCAGCGCGCGGTCGAAGTCGTCGAAGGCGACGATGCATTCCGTCCACTCCACCGAGGGCGCCAGCGCCACCTCCAGCTCCAGCACCAGGCCGTTGGTGCCGTAGGTGTGGTGCAGCGCCATGGCCTCGGGGCCGCGCAGCTCCACCACGCGGGGCTCGGGCTCGATGGTCATGACCTTGGCGGCCAGCACGTTGCCCGGCGCGGCCAGCGGGCCGTAGTTGATGGAACCGGCGCCGCCGAAGCCGCCGCCGAACAGGCCACCCAGCGTGGCGCTGCGGAAGGTGGACGGCAGCCAGCGCAGCTCGCGGCCGTGCGCGCGGGCGAACTGGTCGAAGGCCGACAGGCGGATGCCGGCCTGCGCACGGCCCACGTCGCCCCGCACCCAGAGCGCCTCGCCGTAGCCGCTCATGTCCAGGATCACGCCGCCGTGCAGTGGCGTGGCCTGGCCGTAGTTGCCGGTGCCGCTGCCGCGCACCGTGATCGGGATGCGCTGGCGCGCGCAGGCGGCCACCACGCCGGCGATCTCGTCCTCGGTGCGCGGGCGCACGGCGATGTCGCCCTGCTTGCCCTGCAGCTCGCGCTTGAGCACCGGGCTGAACCAGGCGAAATCCTGCGACAGGCGGCCGATGCGGTTGGTGTCGGTGATCCAGTCGATGCCCGGCAGCTGCTCGGGCAGGCCCACGGCGGCGGCGGAAGTGTTCATGCGGCGTTCCATCGGATTTCAAGCAAAAAGTGGTTGCAGCCCTCTGGTGGCGGGCGCAGGCAGCTATTCAAAACAGAGCAACCCGTGTCAGCGCGGATGCCTGTGCATCAGTCGCTGGAGGTCTCGCTGGCGTGCCAGCTGCCCAGCGCGCGGCGCGTGGCCCAGGCCATCAGCACGAACAGCGCAACGCCGGTCAGCGAGATCAGCAGCAGCGCGGCAAACATGCGCGGGATGTTGAGCTGGAAGCCGGACTGCAGGATCTGGTAGGCCAGCCCGGCGCCGGTGCCACCGGTGCCGGCGACGAATTCCGCCACCACCGCGCCGATCAGCGCCAGCCCGCTGGAGATGCGCAGGCCACCGAAGAAGTACGGCAGCGCGCTGGGCACGCGCAGACGCACCAGGGTCTGCCAGCGCGTGGCGTGGTTGAGCTTGAAGTAGGCCTGCAGGTCGGGATCCACGCTGCGCAGCCCCAGCGTGGTGTTGCTGATGATGGGAAACAGCGCCACCAGCGCGGCACAGATCACCATCGAGGCCACCGGGTCCTTGACCCAAATGATGATCAGCGGCGCCACCGCCACGATGGGTGTCACCTGCAGCAGCACGGCGTAGGGAAACAGCGCCATCTCGATGCCCTTGCTCTGCACGAACAGGAAGCTCACCGCCACCCCGACCACCACCGCCACCACGAAGGCCAGCACGGTGATCTTGACGGTGACCCACAGCGACAGCATCAGCGGCGCGAAATCGGTCACCAGGGTCTTGGCCATCAGCAGCGGCGACGGCACCAGGTACGGCGGCAGGTCGAACCCCGTGACCAGCGCCTGCCACAGCACCAGCACCACCACACCCACCAGCAGCGGGTACATCACCCGCTGCACGCGCGGCTGGCGCGCCCAGGGCACGGGCCGGGGCGATGGCCCGGTGGCCGGTGCGGGCGCGGTGCCGGCTTTCGTGGCCTGGGCAATGGCGGGCTCGCGCGGCGTGGCCTGCTGCGCGGCGGCGGGTGCGGCCCGGGACGCAGTGCCCAGGCCCGGCATGGGCGGGCGCACGGCCGGCGCGGCGGGCGAAGCGCTCATGGCTGAACCTCCTCCGGCGCGAACTGGGTGGCGCTGGCGCGCAGCAGGCTGTCCTGCAGCTGCCTGGCGTAGCCGGCGAATTCGGTGCTGACCATGAAGTCGTCGCCGCGCGGGTAAGGCGCGTCGATGTGCAGCTCCTCCACCACGCGACCGGGGCGCGCGGCCATCATGACCACGCGGGTGGAAAGGAACACCGCCTCGTGGATCGAGTGGGTGACGAAGATGACCGTCAGGCCCTTCTTCTGCCACAGGTCGAGCAGCTCGGCGTCGAGCTTGTGGCGGGTGATCTCGTCCAGCGCGCCGAAGGGCTCGTCCATCAGCAGCAGGTCGGGCTGCACCACCAGGCCGCGCGCGATCGACACGCGCATCTGCATGCCGCCCGAGAGCTGGCGCGGCAGCGCACCGGCGAACCGGGACAGGCCGACCAGCGCCAGCGCGTCGGCCACGCGGCCGTCGGCCTCGGCGCGCGGCACGCCGGCCAGATCGAGCGGCAGCCGCACGTTGGCCTGCACCGTGGCCCAGGGCATCAGCGTGGGCGCCTGGAACACGAAGGCCATCTTCTTGCCGGTCTCGGCCAGCTGCGCCACCGGCTTGCGCCACAGCAGCAGGCGGCCGTCGCTGGGCTCCAGCAGGCCGGCCACCATCTTCAGCAGCGTGCTCTTGCCGCAGCCCGACGGGCCGAGCAGCGTGACGAACTCGCCGGGCGCGATGCGCAGGTCCACCGGCAGCAGCGCCTGCGTGCCGTCCGGGTAGGTCTTCTCGGCCGACAGGATGTCGACGGCCGATTCGGCGTGGGCTGGCGTGGCGGCGGACATGGCGGCGGCTCCCGGGCCAGGGCTCAGGGCATGACCTTCATGGCCTTGATGAAGGCAAAGTCGTAGGCGTCGTCGAGCTTGACCTTGGCCGGATCGATCAGCTTGGCCTGCACGGAGAAGTCGAAGCTGGCCTTGGCGCGCTCGGGCGTCATGATGCCGACGCCCATCTTGGCCGCGTCGCCGCCGGTGACCATGCCGCTTTCCTTGAGCTTGGCCACGCTGTAGGCGAGCTGCTCGTCGGTCATGTTGGGGTTGTCCTTCTTGATCAGCGCGTTGCCCGGGGCGGGGTTGGCCAGGTAGCTCTTCCAGCCCTCCATCGAGGCCTTGACGAAGGCCTCCACCGCCTTGCTGCGCGACTTGATGGTCTTGTCCATGCAGCTGACGGTGGTGGCGTAGGCGGGGTAGCCGTAGTCGCTGAACATCAGCACCGTGCTCTTCACGCCGGCCTTCTGGATCGCGAAGGGCTCGGAGGTCAGGTAGCCCTGCTGCGCCGCGTCCTTGTCGGCCACGAAGGGCTGGATGTTGAAGGTGTAGGGGCGGGTCTGCGAATCGCTGAGGCCGAACTTGGCCTTCAGCCAGGGCCAGTAGCCGCGCTGCGCCGACGAGGCGATCAGAATGGTCTTGCCCTTGAGGTCCTCGAATTTCTTGACGTCGTCGTGGGCGATCAGCACCTGCGGGTCTTTCTGGAACACCGCGGCCACGGTGGTCACCGGCAGGCCGCCGTCGCGCGCCTGCAGCATCTGCAGGTCGCTGGAGCCCATGATGCAATCGGCCTGCCCGGCCGCCATCAGCTGCAGGATGTTGACCTGCGGGCCGCCCATCTTGATGCTCACGTCCAGGCCGGCCTTCTTGTACAGGCCTTCGGCCACGGCCTGGTAGAAGCCGCCGTGCTCGGCCTGGGCGTACCAGTTGGTCATGTAGGTGAACTTCTCTTCCGCCCGGGCGGCCGTGACGGCCCCCAGGGCGCCGCAGGCGGCCAGCGCCAGGGCGGTGTTGCGGACGAGGGCTTGGCGGGCGGATCGGTTCATGCGGAACTCCTTGGGGAAAAACGTTCGGTGGATCGGGTGGTCTTGAGGCGGATCAAGCAGGATCTGCGCCAGCAGCGACGCGCTGGATGTGGCCGGTATGCTGCGCGCGGCCCCAGGTGGCTTCGTCGCGCGCGGCCCATTGCAGCTGGTGCAGTTCGGTGATGGCGGCAGCCCAGCTGTCCGCCAGCGAATCGAGGATGGCCAGGCCCTGCTCGGCCGTGGCCGGCAGCGGATCGCCGATCACGCCGCTGGGGCCGAAGTCGCGCGCGCTCCAGGCACAGGCCGGGCGGCCGTCGGGTGACAGCAGGCTGGACGGGAACGGCGGCGGGTAGTTGGTGACGGCCCGCTCCATGTGCACGGTGTCGGGCGCCAGAGCCAGCATCAGCGCGGTCTCGGCGTGGCCGGCATGCATGGCGAGCTTTTTCTCCTGCTCGCTCAGGTAGCGCCCGGCCACGTGCGGCACGCGCCAGGTGAAGCTGGGCACCACGATGAAATCGCCGTGGCGCAGGCGCAGTTCGCGCGCCGCCATCTCCATCACCTGCGGCTGGCCGCCGTGGCCGTTAACGATCAGCAGCTTGCGGAAGCCCGCACGGTAGACCGATTCGCCCACCTCGTTCATGGTGGCCAGCAGCGTCTCGCCACTGAGCGTGACGGTGCCGGGAAAGTGCAGGTGCTCGTCCGACTTGCCGTAGGTGATGGGCGCCATGGCAAAGGCCGGCACCTCGGCCGGCAGCCGCGCCAGCGCGTGGCCCACCACGCCGGCAGCGATCACGCTGTCCACCGCGCAGGGCAGGTGCGGGCCGTGCTGCTCGGTGGCGCCGGTGGGCAGCACCACGACGGTGTTGGCCTTGTCCGGCAGCTGGTCGATCTCGGTCCAGCTCAGGTAGGGCAGGTAGCGGTGCGGGGGGGTGTAGCCGTGCAGCATGGGGTGTCCGGAGGTGGTCGGCTCAGGTCTTCAGGGGCAGCCAGGCCGTGGCCTCGACCTCGATCAAGATGTCGGGCGTGGGCAGCATGCCGCTCACCTCCACCACGGTGGAGGCCGGCGGCTCGCCCGGGAAGAACAGCTTGCGCACCCGGCTGTAGTGGGGAAAGTGGTCCAGGTTCTTGAAGTACTGGACCAGCTTGAAGACGTCGCTCATGCGGCCGCCGGCGGCTTCGATGGTGCAGCGGATGCCCTCCAGCACGGCCCAGCTCTGCGCCAGGATCGGGCCTTCCTTGATGTCGGTGCTGAACTCGCCGGTGCGGCCGAGCAGTTGCGCCGCCTCGGGTGGGATGTCGTCGTAGCCGCGCACGATGCGGCCGGCCGCCGGATCGACGGCGATCACGCCCGAGAGAAACACGAAGTCGCCCGCGCGGCGCCACGCGGCGTAGCGCGCCAGCGGCTGGGCCTGGGTGGGTGGCGTGGCGGTCATGCGGCAAGCTCCTCGGGCGAAGGCGCCCGCAGCCAGGCCGCGGGCGGCGTGCCCTGCACCGGCACGCCGGCGCGCAGCACCAGCCGCGGCTGGCTGCGGGACGGAAAGCCCCAGGCGTCGGCCTCGGGCAGCAGCACCAGGTCGGCCGGCGCACCGGGCGTGAGCGGCAGCGCCCCGGGCGCGCGGCCCAGCCAGTCGGCGCGGCAGACGGCGTCGGACCAGGCGTCGAACGGCTGGCCGAGCTGGGCCACGGCGGCGCCGAGCAGCAGCGCCTCCAGCGGGTCGTAGCCACCCACGGGGCAGAACGGATCCTGCACGTTGTCGCTGGCCAGCAGCACGGGGATGCCGCGCTCGCGCGCTTCCTTGACCAGCGTGAGCCCGCGCTGGCGCGGCGTGCGGCCGGCCGTGGCGTCCTGCAGCAGCAGGTTGGTGACGGGCAGCGCGACCAGGGTGATGGGCAGGCGCGCCACGGCGTCCAGCAGGGCGAAGGCCTCGGCCTCGGGCTTGGCGGCCAGCGCGCACACATGGCCGCAAACCACGCGGCCTTCGAAGCCAAGCCCGGTCATGGTCGCCACCACCCCGGCCAGTCCCTGGGCCCCGGCGTTCAGCTCTTCGTCGCAATGCAGGTCGACATCGAGGTCGAAGGCCTGGGCGGCCTGCAGCAGGTGCATCAGTGCCTGCGGGTCCCAGTTGGTGGAATGCACGAAACCGCCCAGCCGAGCACCCGGCCCGCTAGCGGCCACGTCGCGCGCGGTGCGCCAGGCCCAGTCGCGGTCTGCGTAGAGCGTAAGCGGGCTGAGGTTGACGCGCTCCAGCCGCACGCGGCCCTGCCAGTCCTCGGCCAGCTCGCGCAGCACCGGCCAGGCGATGGGCTGCTGCGCCGGGTCCCACCAGTCGCAGTGGGTGCGCAGATGCACCGAGCCGGCCTGCCAGGCCCACAGCAGGCCGCGCTCGGCGCGCTGGCGCACGTCGTCCGGCGTCCAGCCGGCCTTGTCGCGCATCATGGCGTCGATGGCGCCCAGCAGTCCCGGCTCCACCGCACCCAGGCGCGGCAGGGTGAAGGTCTTGTCCAGGTGCAGGTGGGCGTCGACCAGTCCAGGCAGGGCCAGCGCGCCGGCCAGGTCCCAGGTCTCGGCCGCGCCCCCGGCACCAGCCGCGCCGGGCCGCGCCGGCAGCACCGACTGCACGCGGCCATCGGCAAGCGCGATGTCCGCCAGCCCGGGCACTCCGCCCTGGCCCGGCCAATCCGCCGGCAGCAGCCAGCGCGGCAGGCGCGCGTTGCGCAGCAGCAGCGCAGCCCCCGGGTCGCTCATGCCAGCGCCGCCATGGCGCGGCTCACGCGCTGCTTGAAGGCGTTCAGGCTCTTGGGCGTGGCCATGTTCATGTGGTAGTGCGCGTAGTAGTTGACGCGCGCGCCGCCGCCGGTGAGCAGGCGCAGGTAGCGGGTGATGGACTTGCGCGGCGGATCGCCCATGAACCACGCCGTCCAGCGCGGGCGGCCGTAGGTGACCACGCCGACGATGCGCTTGATGTGCGTGAGCGCGGGTTTGACGTTGGCCGGATCGCTGATGTCGAAGGCCACGCCGGGCATCAGCACGCGGTCGAAGAAGCCCTTGAGCATGGCCGGCAGGCCGAAGCACCAGGTGGGAAAGCAGAACACCAGCGCCTCGGCCCACAGCAGGCGGTCGACGTAGCCCTCGACCGGCGCGCGGTTGGCCGGCACCTCGTGGTAGCCCAGGCGCTCTTCACGCGACATCACCGGGTTGAAGCCTTCGGCGTAGAGATCGCAGTCGTCCACCTCGTGGCCGGCGGCGCGCAGGCTCTCGACCACCTGGCGGTGCATGGCGGCGTTGAAGCTGGTTTCGACGGGGTGCGAGAAGATGACGAGCACGCGCATGGGCGGGACAGAAGAATTTGAACGATTGGTCAAACTCAAGCAAACGATGTGCCAATGGCCTGGCCGCCGGATCCGGATTCAGAATGAAATAAGGCTTCAGCCCATGCATGGCGGGCGCAGGCAGCTACAACAACGATAGCTATCGCCAGACTAGCGCCCGCAGGCCCGGCGCGCCGCGCGCCTCAATCCGGGGCGAGACCGCAGCCCAGCAGCACGAAACGGGTGAGCTCGCGCGCGATCGGCTCGCGGTCGATCGGCGCGTCGGGCGGCAGGCCCAGCATCACGCGCGCCTGCACGGCGTAGTCGGCGTAGTGCTGCGTCATGCCCCAGATGTGCATCAGCAGCAGGCGCGGGTCGAGCGGCCGGATGCGGCCCTGCGCCACCCAGCGATCGATCACCTCCGTCTTGTGCCGCGTGGAAGCGACGGCCGCCGGCCAGTAGGCGCCCAGGTGCTCGCCGCCGCCCAGCACCTCATTGGTGAAGACGCGCGACAGGCCAGGGTTGTCCAGCGCGTAGTCGAGCTTGCGGCGCACGTAGCGGGCCAGCACATCGCGCGGCTCGTCGGTGTCGGGGTCGAAGGCAAAGGCCTCGCCCCAGCCACCCAGCACCGAGTACAGCAGTTGCTCGTACAGGCGCTGCTTGCTGCCGATGTAGTAGTGCAGCTGCGGCTTGGTGAGCCCGGCACGCTCGGCGATGGCCTGGGTGGAGGTGCCCTTGTAGCCGTGCCGGCTGAACTCCTCGACGGCAGCGTCGCGGATGGCCTGCTCGATGCGCGCCCGCCCCCGCGGCGGCTCGCTGCGCGGCACCGCATCGCGGCGCGGCCGCACTTCGTTGGTGCGCGCGCTGGCGAGCATCAGACCTTCCAGCCTCCCTGGTGGGGCTCGGCGGCCTCGTCGATCAGCGCCGGGCCGATGCATTCGATGGGGTGAGGCGAGGCGCCGAACACGTCGCGGCAGAACAGCTCGGCGTCGCGCTGCTCCTGGCGCTCGCCGCGAAACACGCGCAGCCGCACGGCGTCGATGCCGTAGACCACGCGCCCGATGCTGGACCAGAAGATCGCGCCGGCGCACATCACGCAGGGCTCGCCCGACGAGTACAGCGTGGCGGCGGCCAGCACCTCGCGCGGGTATTGGGGGCTGGCCATGCGCACGGCGTTGGTCTCGGCGTGCGCGGTGCAGTCGCCGGTCTCGCCGTTGCGGTTCCAGGCCTCGACCAGGACCTCACCGTCGGGCGCGACGATGACGGCACCGAAGGGCCGGTTGCCGCGCTCGCGCGCCGTGCGCGACAGCTGGATGGCCTGGCGCAGGTAGGTGGCGTCGCGCTCGGAGATCTGGACTTCGTCGGGGGCGGCGATGGGAGCGTTGGACACGTTCTTGAAAAGCTTGCTGTGGTGGACGGTGGTGCGCCTCAAGGCACGCGCCCGTCGGCGCGAGCGGTTCGGCACAAGGCTGGTGCATGCATGGGCCGTGCCAGCGCTGCGCGCGTGGCACTGAACTTGCATAATCGAAGCTGAGAGTAGAAGCGTTCACCAAAGGTGTGCCTTGTGCACGGCCGGCACCTGCGAAAGGGCCCGCCATTGGCCGGAAATTGCTCTGGAACCGTCCCCACCCCTACCAGGAGCACATCGCATGAACACCGCTACCCCCACGCTGGCCGAGCTGCAGAAGGAATCGCGCATGGGCGCCATGGGTACCGAAAGTACCCGTGAAGTCCGGCAGATCGACCTCAGCGACTTCGACCGCCGCTTCGACGAGATCGGCACCCAGCTGTGGAACGCCGCCGTCGACGTCGGCTTCTTCCAGCTGGTCAACCACGGCATCCCGCAGGCCGACGTGGACGAGGCCTTCGCCATGTCGCAGCGCTTCTTCGCCCTGCCCGACAGCGTGAAGGCGCAATGGCCGCACCGCAAGGCCGACAACGTGGGCTGGGAGAGCAAGGCGCAGGTGCGCCCCTCCACCAGGACGCCGGACCAGAAGGAGTCCTACCAGATCACCCGCCCGCATATGGAAGGCCTGTGGCCGACCGAGGCGGAACTGCCCGCCTTCCAGGGCACCATGCTCGGCTTCGAGGCCAAGTGCTGGCGCGTGGCGATGCAGGTGCTCTCATGCTTCGCGGTGCGCCTGGGCTTTCCGCGCGAGTTCTTCGCCGGCGCGCACGACCCGAGCCGCGAGACCTACCAGAGCACGCTGCGCCTGCTGCACTACTACGCCATCCCGCCCGAACTGCAGGGTTCGCTCGAGCTCTGGCGCGCCGGCGCGCACACCGACTTCGACTGCCTGACCCTGCTGTTCCAGCGCCAGGGCCAGGGCGGCCTGCAGGTGCTGCCGGGCAAGGAGATGGAGAGCCAGGCCTGGACGCCGGTGCCGCCGGACGAGAAGGCCATCACCTGCAACATCGGCGACATGCTGATGCGCTGGAGCGACGACCAGCTGCCGTCCAACTTCCACCGCGTGAAGAACCCGCAGCCGGGCGAGGACATGGGTGCGCGCTACACCATCGCCTTCTTCGCCCAGGCCAACCGCGACGCGATGATCGAAACGCCCAGCGGCAAGTACCCGCCCATGACCGCGGGCGAATACCTCAAGCAGCGCGTGAGCGCGAACTTCGGCAAAAGCTACTGAGGCCCCCCAAGGCGCCGACGCGCCACGTGCCCGCTGCCAGAAGCGGCGGCTCTTCGGCCTGCCCGGGTCTGCGCAAGCAGACCCGGAGCCGCGGGCCTCAGCCCCTCTTGCTTCGTGAGGGGGGCAACGCCAGTGTTCGGTACAAGCACGAGCACGGCGTTTGCTGGCCTGGCCCGCTCCGCGGCCTTCTGACTTTGCACACTTGCCAGGGCGGCGATGAAGCCGACGCTCAGCTGGCGCAAGATCTGGAAGAAATTGGCCTGCAGCCCAGTATCATCGGGCGCAGGCAGCTATCGTTCAGATAGCATCGACGATACCCCGGCCACCGGCGCGCACGTGCGCGCCGGTATGCTCCTCAGTAGGTCTCGAGGTGCAGGCGGCCTTCCTTCTTGAGGCGGGGGCCGATCTCGTCCCAGTCGAGGTCGGCGCCTTCGGCCACGTCGCGCAGGGCCAGCACCACGCCCTCTTCCATGCTCTTCAGGCCGCACACGTAGATGAAGGTGTTCGGATCCTTGAGCAGCGGCACCAGGTCGGCGGAGCGCTCGCGCATCAGGTCCTGCACGTAGCGCTTGGGCTGGCCCTGCGTGCGGCTGAAGGCGAAGTTGATGTCGATGAAATCCTTGGGCAGGCCCTGCAGCGGGCCGAAGTACGGCAGCTCCTCCTTGGTGCGCGCACCGAAGAACAGCATCAGCTTGCCGCCCTCGAACTTGCCGCTCTTGCGCAGGCGACGACGCCACTCGGTCATGGCGCGCATGGGCGCGCTGCCGGTGCCGGTGCAGATCATGACGATGTGGCTCTTCGGGTGGTTGGGCATCAGGAAGCTGGTGCCGAAGGGCCCCGTGACCTGCACCTTGTCGCCCACCTTGAGGTCGCACATGTAGTTGCTGGCCACGCCGCGCACGGGCTTGCCGTCGTGGTCTTCCAGCACGCGCTTGATGGTCAGGCTGAGGTTGTTGTAGCCCGGCCGCTCGCCGTTGCGCGGGCTGGCGATGCTGTACTGGCGCGGATGGTGCGGCTTGCCGCGCTCGTCCACGCCGGGCGGGATGATGCCGATGGACTGGCCTTCCAGCACCGGGAACGGCATGCTCCCGAAGTCCAGCATCAGGTGGTGGGTGTCGTACTCCTTGCCCACCTCGGTCACGCGCACATTGCCCACCACGGTGGCGGTGACGAACCTGTCAGCCGCCTTGGGCCCGTACAGGTTGGTGTAGGCATGCGCCGCCGACCAGGGCGGGATGCTGGCGTTGTAGGCGGCGGAGTTGAAAGGCGTCTCGCCGGTCGGGTCGGCGGTGGACGCCACCAGTTCGGCCTGCGGCACCAGGTCCTCGGCGGTGTCGGTGCCGCCGTCGGCCACGCCCATCGCGGCCAGTTGGTCGGGCGTCTTCTCGACCGGCAGGTCGTCCCAGCTGTACTGCTCCTCCAGCGTGTAGGGCTGCGCCTTGGGCATGGTGCGCCAGTTGTCGATGCTGCCCGTGGGGCACGGCGAGATGCAGTCCATGCAGAAATTGCACTTGCCGGCATCCACCACGTAGTTGCGGCTGTCGTGCGTGATGGCCTGCACCGGGCAGATCGATTCGCAGGTGTTGCACCGGATGCAGATCTCGGGGTCGATCAGGTGCTGCTTGACGATGGCGGCGGCTGTGGCGGTTTCGCTCATCGGGGTCTCCGCGAAATTGGGGGTTCTTCTGGGATCAGTATGCAACAAGGCCACGGCGGCCGGGGCGCCGCGCGTGGCCTTGTCGGGCAGCGCCTTGGGGAACCGCGCGATCAGTTGAAGCGCACGTATTCGAAATCGACCGGCTGGCGGTTGATGCCCATGACCGGCGGCGCGATCCAGTTGGCGAACTTGCCGGGCTCGACCACGCGGCCCATCAGGCTGGCGACGTAGGCGCGGTCCTCGTCGGTGGGCAGCCATTGCTCGACCTTCTGGTTCCACTCGTGGTCGCTGATCACATGGCCTTCGGGCGAGACCTTGATGCCGGAGAGCGAGCCGATGTTGCGGTGGAAGGCCTTGTGCGGCGTCTTCAGCTTGAAGGGGATGCCCGCCTTCTCGATGATGCGGTTCCAGCGATCCACTCCGCCGATGGAATCCTTGATGTAGTCGTCGCGCAGCACTTCGTTGAGCGCGTTGAGCATCGGCACGTCCTTCTCGAGCAGCTTGCCGTCGGCCACGTTCAGCACCTTGTAGGTCTGGCCCTTGAGCACGTGGTCGTCGGTGCGCTTGCCTTCCTCGAAGCGGCCCTTCAGGCCCGAGCTGTAGAAGATGGCGGCGTTGCTGGACTCGTCGGCACCGAACAGGTCGATGGTGACGCTGAAGTGGAAGTTCAGGTAGCGCTGGATGGTGGGCAGGTCAATGACACCGGCCTCACGCAGCTTCTTGGGGTCGTCCGTCTTGAGCTGGTTCATCGCGTCCACGGTGCGCTGGATCACGCGGCCCACGCCGGATTCGCCCACGAACATGTGGTGCGCTTCCTCGGTCAGCATGAACTTGGTGGTGCGGGCCAGCGGATCGAAGCCGCTCTCGGCCAGCGCGCACAGCTGGAACTTGCCGTCGCGGTCGGTGAAGTAGGTGAACATGAAGAAGCTCAGCCAGTCGGGCGTCTTCTCGTTGAAGGCCTGCAGGATGCGCGGGTTGTCGGCGTTGCCGCTGCGGCGCTCGAGCAGGGCCTCGCCCTCCTCTCGGCCGTCGCGGCCGAAGTACTTGTGCAGCAGGTAGACCATGGCCCACAGGTGGCGGCCCTCTTCCACGTTCACCTGGAACAGGTTGCGCAGGTCGTACTGGCTGGGGCAGGTCAGGCCCAGGTGGCGCTGCTGCTCCACCGAGGCCGGCTCGGTGTCACCCTGGGTGACGATGATGCGGCGCAGGTTGGCGCGGTGCTCGCCGGGCACGTCCTGCCAGGCGGCTTCGCCCATGTGGTCGCCGAAGTGGATCTTGCGGTCCTGCTCGGCCGGGTTCAGGAAGATGCCCCAGCGGTAGTCGGGCATCTTGACGTGGCCGAACTGGGCCCAGCCCTGGGGATCCACGCTGATGGCGGTGCGCAGGTAGACGTCGAAGTTCTGGCTGCCGTCCGGGCCCATGTCCTGCCACCAATTCAGGTAGTTGGGCTGCCACTGCTCCAGCGCGCGCTGCAGCGTGCGGTCTTCCGACAGGTTGACGTTGTTGGGGATCTTCTCGCTGTAGTTGATGCTGCTCATGGAGGGTCTCCTGGTCCTGGAAATCGAAACCGATATGAAAAAGATAGCTGCCGGCGCCCGCTGTGCGGACGCCAGAGCCGGATTTCTCTCAAATGAACTGGCGGTGCAGGCGTCGGGCCGTCAGACGCGGTTCATGTCGAACTGAGCCTTGTCGCCCTTGCCGTAGACCTTCAGCGCGCCCTTCTCGCCGACGGCGTTGGGGCGCTGGAAGATCCAGTTCTGCCAGGCGGACAGACGGCCGAAGATGCGGGTGAACATGTTTTCGGCCTGGGCGAAGCGCAGGTTGGCTTCGAGGCCGGTGAGCGCGTCGGGGCTCATGGCGGCACGCTCTTCCAGCGCGATGCGGATCTCGTCGTCCCAGTCGATGTCGTCCGGCGCGGCGGTGATCAGGCCCAGCTTCTCGGCCTCTTCGCCACCCAGGGCCTTGCCGATGGCAGCCCTGGCGGCGGCCAGCGGCGCCTCTTCCTCGTAGAAGCGGCGGGCCAGGCGCGACTGGCCGTTGACCATCGGGTAGGTGCCGAAGTTCAGCTCGTTCAGCTGCAGCGTCGGGGCCTTGGCCGGCTCGTCGGGCAGCACCAGCATGTAGGCGCGGTCGGCGCAGAAGGCCAGCTCGGCCAGGGTGCCGGCGAAGCAGGAGCCCGGCTCGATCAGCGCGAACAGGCTGCGCGAGGAAACGTCCAGGCGCGCCAGCGTGCGGCGCAGCATGCCCAGGGTCTCGTTGACGAACCAGTGGTCCTTGTGGGCCAGCATCAGGGCGTCGTTGGTCAGCACGGCGGCCGCGTCGCCTTCGGTCTTCAGCACCCAGGCGCCAATGTCCAGCTCGTTGGTGCGCATGCACAGAATGGCGTCGTCGAGCTCGCGCACCATCTGCAGCGGGTACCACGCGGCACCAGCGGCCTCGATACCGGCGATGTCCTTGGGCTGCTCGCCCTGGGGCGCCTTGACCACGAAGGTGGCGAGGCGCTTGGCGCGGTCGATGGACACCGTCACATATTTGTACGTGAGGCCGTCGGCCAGATCCTGGCGCTCCACTTTCGGCAGCTGCACGCCCTTGGCGCCAGCCGGCCGGCTGCTCTTGTCCGCCAGCTTGGCGGCGCGCTCGGCGACCACGGCGTCGAACTGCTGCGGCTTGGCGATGGCGTCCACCAGGCGCCAGTCCACGGCCTTCTGGCCACGCACGCCTTCGCTGGTGGTGCAGAAGATGTCGGCCAGGTCGTGGCGCACGTGGCGCTTGTCGGTCACGCGGGTCAGGCCGCCGGTGCCGGGCAGCACGCCCAGCAGGGGCACCTCGGGCAGGCTGACGCTGGAGGAGCGGTCGTCGACCAGCACGATGTCGTCGCAGGCCAGGGCCAGCTCGTAGCCGCCGCCGGCGCAGGCGCCGTTGAGGGCGGCGACGAACTTCAGGCCGCTGTTCTTGCTGGAATCCTCGATGCCGTTGCGGGTCTCGTTGGTGAACTTGCAGAAGTTCACCTTCCAGGCGTGGCTGGACAGGCCCAGCATGAAGATGTTGGCACCGGAGCAGAACACGCGGTCCTTGGCGCTGGAGACGACCACCGTGCGCACTTCCGGATGCTCGAAGCGGATGCGCTGCAGGGCATCGTGCAGCTCGATGTCCACGCCCAAGTCGTAGCTGTTGAGCTTGAGCTTGTAGCCGGGGCGAATGCCGGCGTCTTCGTCGATGTCGATCTTCAGCCGCGCCACCGGGCCTTCGAAGGAAAGCTTGATGTGGTGGTACTGGCCGGGGTCGGTGCGGTAATCGACTTTGGGAGGATGCACGGGGTCGGTCATGGCGTTCACGCTGGTCTCCTTGCAGGCGGTGGTTCGACGGTCATGGGCTGCTTCAGCCCCATGGACATGAATAATAGTGCACACAATGGGCCGCGTCAATGCATTTTAGTGCATGTTACATATCGGCTTCGATGTAAGTCCGCACTTTCTTGCGCAAGGCGTCGAAAGCCTCGTCCTCAGTGGCGTAGGCGCTGGTATCAAAGCGCAGGTCGGCCTTGGCATAGAAAGCCGAGCGCCCTTCCAGAATGCGCCGCAGGTCGTCCATGGCCTCGCGGCTGGCGGCCATCGGGCGCATGTCACCTTGCGCCGCGACCCGCGCCATATGGTCGGCCGGGTCGGCCTGCAGCCAGACGGTGGTGCAGTGCTGCAGCAGCAGGTTGAAGTTGGCGGCATCGGCCACCAGGCCGCCGGGGGTGGCGATCACCACTTCCGGGTAGATCTGGATCGCCTCTTCCAGCGCGCGGCGCTCGTAGCGGCGGTACGCGGGCGTGCCGTAGAGGTTGTGGATCTCGTGGATGCTGCAGCCGGCGAACTGCTCGATCTCCCGGCTCAGTTCGACAAAGGTATAGCCCAGGTCCTGCGCCAGCCGCTGGCCCAGCGCCGACTTGCCGGCGCCGCGCAGCCCCACCAGCGCGATGCGGGCGCGCCGCGCGTCGGACAGGCCAGTGGAATGGAACAGCTCGCTGAGTTGCTGGCGCGCGCGGCGCAGTTCGGGCTCGCTGCGGTGCTCCAGCAGTTCGCGGATCATCAGCCACTCGGGCGAGGAGGTGGTCACGTCGCCCAGCAGTTCGGCCAGGTCGCAGTGCAGGGCCTGCGCCACCTGCAGCAGCACCAGGATGGAGGCATTGCCCGATCCGTATTCCAGGTTGGCCAGGTGCCGCTCGGACACGCCGGCGGCGTGGGCCACGGCCTTGCGCGTCATGCCGCGGCGCGAGCGCAGCTCCCGCACGCGCTCACCGAGCGCGGCCAGAAAGGGGTGCCGCACCTCTTCCCCGGCGGCGCTCTTGTCCTGCGCCGCCCGCTCCTCGGCCACCTCTGTCTCCGGTCCTAGCATTCTGGTCAACCTCTCTTGACGTGCACTTTAATGCATGTTAGCGTACAAGCAGAATAATGCATTTCACCACGGGCGCCGGCAAAGATCAACTCGCACCGGCCCGGGCCAGACCCTTCAGGAGACAAGCATGAGCGCCGCCGCCCCCAACGCCCAAGACACCACGCCGGCCGATGTGGCCGCACCGCCCGAGCGCTTCAACTTCGCGCAGCATCTGCTCGACGTGAACGCCGGCCGGCCGGACAAGGTCGCCTTCATCGACGACCAGGGCCAGCTCACCTATGGCGCGCTGGCCGAGCGCACCAAGCGCCTGGCCGCCGGCCTGCGCAGCCTGTTCCTGCGCCGTGAGGAACGTGTGCTGCTGCTCATGCAGGACACCACCGACTGGCCGGTGTCCTTCCTCGGCAGCATGTACGCGGGCCTGGTGCCGGTGGCGGTGAACACCCTGCTCACCGCTGATGACTACGCCTACATGCTGGAACACTCGCGCGCGCAGGCCGTGCTGGTCTCGGGCACGCTGCTGCCGACGCTGAACGCGGCCATGACCAAAGCCGACCACGAGGTGCAACGGGTGATCGTCTCGCGCCCGCAGGCGCCGCTGCATCCGGCCGAACTGGAGTTCGAGGCCTTCCTGCAGGCCCACCCGCCGGCGGACGACCCGGCCCCCACCCAGGGCGACGACCCGGGCTTCTGGCTCTATTCGTCGGGCTCCACCGGTCGCCCCAAGGGCACGGTGCATTCGCACGCCAACCCCTACTGGACCTGCGAGCTGTACGGCAAGCGCGTGCTCGGCCTCCAGGAGAGCGACGTGTGCTTCTCCGCCGCCAAGCTGTTCTTCGCCTACGGCCTGGGCAACGGCCTCAGCTTCCCGATGAGCGTGGGTGCTACCACCGTGCTGATGGGCGAGCGGCCCACGCCCGAGGCCACCTTCGCCCGCTGGACGGGCGAGCACCCGTCGCTGGGCGGCATGCGCCCCACGGTGTTCTTCGGCGCCCCGACCGGCTTTGCCGGCATGCTGGCACACCCCAGGCTGCCGGCGCGCGATGCCGTGGCGCTGCGGCTGGTCTCTTCGGCCGGCGAGGCCCTGCCGGCCGAGTTGGGCGAGCGCTTCAAGCAACACTTCGGCGTGGACATCGTCGACGGCATCGGCTCCACCGAAATGCTGCACATCTTCCTGTCCAACAGTCCCGACAAGGTGCGCTACGGCACCACCGGCTGGCCGGTGCCCGGCTATACCATCGAACTGCGCGGCGACGACGGCGGCCCGGTGCCCGACGGCGAGCCGGGCGACCTCTACATCCAGGGGCCTTCAGCCGCCATGATGTACTGGGGCAACCGCGCCAAGACGCGCGACACCTTCCAGGGCGGCTGGACCAAGAGCGGCGACAAGTACGTGCGCAACGAGGACGGCAGCTACACCTACGGCGGCCGCAGTGACGACATGCTGAAGGTGAGCGGCATCTACGTCAGCCCCTTCGAGGTGGAGGCCACGCTGGTGCAGCACCCGTCGGTGCTGGAGGCCGCCGTGGTGGGCAAGCAGGACAGCGACGGCCTGACCAAGACCAAGGCCTTCGTGGTGTTCAAGCCCGGCGTGTCGGCCACCGAGGAAGAGCTCAAGGCCTTCGTCAAGGAGCGCCTGGCGCCCTACAAGTACCCGCGCTTCTTCGAGTTCGTGAGCGAGCTGCCGAAAACCGCCACCGGCAAGATCCAGCGCTTCAAGCTGCGCGAAGCCCAGGTGGACTGAGCGCAGGCAGCTACTCTTTCAGCAGCAACCTGCGCTCCGGTCGACTCAGGAGCGTTTGCGCACCGCGTCCCAGGGCTCGTTGGCGCTGGGCGGCTTCGAGGCGGCAAAGCCAGAGTTGCCGAAGCCGGTGTCGCCGCCGGTGGCTCCGAAGCTGGACAGGCTCTGCTCCGAGGGCTCGAAACCCGAAGCACCGATGGCCGACGGGCTGAAGCCCGAGGGGCCGGCCACCACCGGCTTGGGCGCGTCGCGCGTGACGCGCTCGCGCAGTTCGGCCGCCGGCGGCATGCGGCGCGCGCTGCCGCGCAGGCGCACCAGGCGGATGCCGGCGGTGCGCAGCATCAGCTTCTTCTGGGTGGCCGCCAGCTGGGCGTCCTCGTCGTTCTGCTCGCGCGCGCGGTCCAGATCGAAGGCATAGCAGGCCTCACCGTCCATGGAGCAGACCAGGTAGTCCACGCGCAACTGCCCCAGGTTGACCATGGCGCGCTGCCGGTCGGCGCTCTTGCGCACCGTGAGCACCTGCGCCAGCCGCGGGCGGAACAGCACCGCGCCGTCGGGAAAGGCCTGCTGCAGGTAGTGCAGCATCTCGATCTCGTCGCGGTTGATGGGGGACAGCGACGCATAACGATCGTTGCGCGCGTCGTAGATGCCGGCAGCGTCCGGCGCGCTGCGCAGCATGCGCCACAGCGCCAGCACCACCACCAGGCCGACCCCGATGGCCGCCCAGACCTGCCAGGACAGGCCCGCCAGCGCGGGCCAAGAGGAACTGACCTCGTTCATTTTTCTCTCCCTGAATCGGCAGGCCCCATGGGATCTGCCTCGTGCCATGCCTCCTCTGCGGGAGGACATGATCCGCCGGCTCGCGCCGGTCAGCCGGTATTGTGCCGCCCCGGGAGGCGTTTCAGGTGTCCTGGGACACCGTGATGGTCGGAAATTTGCTCGAAAAGTCCTTTGCGCGGGCGGCGATCCTGACCGCCACCTGCCGCGCCACCGCCTTGTAGATGGCGGCTTCGCTGCCATCCGGGTCGGCCACCACCGTGGGCTGGCCCGAATCGGCCTGCTCGCGGATGGCGCGCGACAGCGGCAGCGCCCCCAGGTAGTCGATGCCCAGTTCCCCGGCCATCTTCTTGCCGCCTTCGACGCCGAAGATGTGATCGGCGTGGCCGCACTGCGAGCAGATGTGCACCGCCATGTTCTCCACCAGGCCCAGCACCGGCACGTTCACCTTCTCGAACATGGCCACGGCGCGGCGCGCGTCGATCAGCGCGATGTCCTGCGGCGTGGTGACGATGACGGCGCCGGTGAGCGGGGTGCGCTGGCTCAGGGTGAGCTGGATGTCGCCGGTGCCCGGTGGCAGATCAACCACCAGATAGTCGAGGTCGTCCCAGCCGGTCTGGCGCAGCATCTGATCCATCGCCTGGCTGGCCATGGGGCCGCGCATGATCAGTGCCTCGTCGCGGTCGACCAGAAAGCCGATCGACATCACCTGCACGCCGTAGTTCTGCAGCGGGATCATGGTCTGGCCGTCCTCGCTCTCGGGACGGCCCTGCAGACCCATCATCACGTGCTGGCTGGGGCCGTGGATGTCGGCGTCCAGCAGGCCCACGCGCGCGCCCTCGGCGGCCAGCGCCAGCGCCAGGTTGGCCGCGGTGGTGCTCTTGCCCACCCCGCCCTTGCCGGAGGCCACGCCGATGATGTTCTTGACCCCCGGCATCAGCGGCACGCCACGCTGCACGGCGTGGGCAGTCACTTTCCAGCCGACGTGGGCCGACACATTGGTCACCCCGGGCACGCCGCGCACCGCGGCCACCAGCGCCTGGCGCAGCGCCGGCACCTGGCTCTTGGCCGGGTAGCCCAGTTCGATCTCGAACGACACGTCGCCGCCCTCGATCTGCAGGTTGCGCACCTGCTTGCCAGACACGACATCCTTGCCGGTGCCGGGATCGTTGACGGTCGCCAGTGCCTTCAGCACCTCTTGTTCCTGAATACTCATGGGCTCGCTCTCTGTGGACGCGCTAGTCTAGTCGCAGCCCGCGTAGCCCTGCCGACGCAGGGCTTTGGGGTTCTTCCTGGCGCCCCGGCGGCGCTCCGCCCAGCCCCCGCGTTCACCGACGCGGGGGTTCGCACGTGCCTAGAATCGAGGGTTTTGCCGCGCCCGGAACACCGAACGCCATGACCGCACCCCGCCAGCTTTTTGTCACCACCGCCCTGCCGTACGCCAACGGCAAGTTCCACATCGGCCACATCATGGAATACATCCAGGCCGACATCTGGGTGCGGGCGCAGCGCATGCTGGGCAGCAACGTCGACTTCGTCGGCGCCGACGACGCCCACGGCGCGCCGATCATGATCGCGGCCGAAAAGGCCGGCAAGACACCCGAGCAGTTCGTGGCCGACATCGCCGCCGGCCGCAAGCAGTACCTCGACGGTTTCCTGATCGCCTTCGACAACTGGCACTCCACCCACAGCCCCGAGAACACCGAGATCTCGCAGGCCATCTACAAGGACCTGAAGGCCGCCGGCCTGATCGAGACCCGCACCATCGAGCAGTTCTTCGATCCGGAAAAAGGCATGTTCCTGCCGGACCGCTTCATCAAGGGCGAATGCCCCAACTGCCACGCCAAGGACCAGTACGGCGACAACTGCGAGGTCTGCGGCGCCGTCTACGCGCCGACCGAGCTGATCGGCCCGTATTCCGCCCTGTCCGGTGCCAGGCCGGAGTTGCGCACCAGCGACCACTTCTTCTTCAAGCTCTCCGACCCGCGCTGCGTGGCGTTCCTGGAGCAGTGGACCAAGGCCGGCCACCTGCAGCCCGAGGTGGCCAACAAGGTGCGCGAATGGATCGCCCCCGGCGAGGACGGCAAGCCCAAGATGGGCGACTGGGACATCAGCCGCGACGCGCCCTACTTCGGCATCGAGATCCCGGATGCGCCGGGCAAGTACTTCTACGTCTGGCTGGACGCGCCCGTCGGCTACCTGGCCAGCCTGAAGAACCTGCTGGGCAAGCGCGGGCAGGACTTCGCCGCCTACATGGCGCAGCCTGGCCTGGAGCAGTACCACTTCATTGGCAAGGACATCATCACCTTCCACACGCTGTTCTGGCCGGCCATGCTGAAGTTCAGCGGCCGCAAGGTGCCGGACAACGTGTTCGTGCACGGCTTCCTCACCGTCAACAACGGCGAGAAGATGAGCAAGAGCCGCGGCACCGGGCTGGACCCGCTCAAGTACCTGCAGCTGGGCATGAACCCCGAATGGCTGCGCTACTACCTGGCGGCCAAGCTGTCGGCGCGCAACGAGGACATCGACTTCAACGCCGAGGACTTCATGCTGCGCGTCAACAGCGACCTGATCGGCAAGTTCGTCAACATCGCCTCGCGCGCGGCCGGCTTCATCACCAAGCGTTTCGACGGCCGCCTGGGCGTGGTCACGGCCGACGGCCTGGCGCTGCTGGAGCAGCTGCGCGCCGCCCTGTCGGCGGTGAAGCAGCTCTACGAACAGCGCGAGTTCGGCAAGGTGGTGCGCGAGGTCATGCAGCTGGCCGACCGCGTGAACGCCTATGTCGACCAGAACAAGCCCTGGGAGCTGGCCAAGAAGGAAGGCCAGGACGAGCGCCTGCACGACGTGTGCACCACCTGCATCGAGGCCTTCCGCATCCTGGCCGTCTACCTCAAGCCCATCCTGCCCAAGCTGGCGGCCGACGTGGAGAACTTCACCATGATGCCGCCCGAGCGCTTCGACAACGTGCTGGAGCCGCTGGGCGCAGGCGCGCAGATCGACGTCTACCAGCACCTGATGCAGCGCGTGGACGTGAAGCAGCTTGAAGCGCTTTTCGAGCCGCCAGCCCAGGCCCAGCAGGCGCCGGCAGCTATCAAAGACGAAGCATCCACCGCTACCACCGAGGCCCCGGGCGGCGAGCCGCTGGCGCCCGTCATCACCATCGACGACTTCGTGAAGATCGACCTGCGCATCGCCAGGATCGTGGACTGCGCGGCGGTGGAAGGCTCGACCAAGCTGCTGCGCCTGACGCTGGACGCCGGCGAGAAAGACGATGCCGGCGCCCCCCGCCTGCGCAACGTGTTCTCCGGCATCGCCAGCGCCTACCGGCCCGAGCAGCTCAAGGGCAAGCTCACCGTGCTGGTGGCCAACCTGGCGCCGCGCAAGATGAAGTTCGGCATCTCCGAAGGCATGGTGCTGGCCGCCAGCCACGGCGACGAGAAGGCCAACCCCGGCATCTACGTGCTGGAGCCCAACGAAGGCGCCCAGCCCGGCATGCGGGTGCGCTGAACGATCTCCGCGCGCCCCATGAAAGAAGCCCCTTCGCGGGGCTTTTTTTTGTGGTCTTTTCGGCCTGCAGCCGGCTCCCAGCGGGCGCAGGCAGCTATCGATTTCGTATCAACTCGGCATCCTGATGACGGCCCGAGTATCTGCGCTTCGCCCACCACTTGCGCGAAGCCGCGCTTCCGGGAAGAGGAGCCATGAGCCGATGGCCGCGGATCTGGCCAAGCCAGAGGAGCCGTGGTCCGGGTCCCCGGTTACTGGCGCCGTCCCGTCCGGAACGCGAGGAAGGAAGCCGCGTGAGCGGCCCAGGAGGTTGCGGCCGACTCCGGGGGTGTCACACCGCCACTCCCACCGTCAGCGCCGCGATGTACCCGGAGCTCACGCTGCCGGTGACGGTGGCCATCTGGTGCGCCGCGCTGTCGTTGCCGAACACGCTGTCGGTGGCCAGGGTGATGGCGTTCAGGTTGCGCGTGCTGTTGCCGTAGCCGGTGGCGCCGCTGTAGACGGCGCTGCAGGCGTCTTCCGGCAGCGCCACCTGCGAGGTCTTGATGTCGCTGGCCGCGCTGGTGGCGGTGGCCAGGCTGCGGTAGACCTCGAAGTGGATGTGCGGCCAGCGGCCGGTATAGCAGCCCGGGAAGACGGTGGTGAAGCTGACCAGCGCGTTGGCGTCGGTCACCTGCACGCCGCGCAGGAAGTTCTGGTTGGTGAAGCCGCTGGAGTAGAGCGAGTAGTTGCCGTCGGCCGTGCAGTGCCAGATGTAGACGGCCAGCCCTTCCAGGCTGGCGCAGCTGGCGGCGCTGTTGACCAGCTTGAGCGTCAGCGTCAGCGGCACGCCGCTGGCCGTGCCGGACAGGCTGCCGAAGCTGGAGCGGATGTCGCTGCGCACCACGCCGCTTTGCGTCAGCACGTTCACGGTGCTGCCGGAAATCTGGTTGGTGCCGTCGGCCGGGTACGGGCCATTGGTTTCGTCCGGGATGGTGCTGCAGGTGCCGGAGCTGCTGGTCGTGGTGCTGGAGCTGCTGCTGGTGCCCGTGCTGCCCGTGGTGGTTGTGGTGGTGGAGCTGCTGGAAGAACTGCTGGAGCTGGAACTGCTCGTGCCGGAACTGCTGCTCGAACTGCTGGTCGTGGTGTCGCCGCCACCACCGCAGGCGGCCAGGATCACCGGCGCGCCGGCCGACAGCGCGCCGGCCGACAGCCAGCGCAGCGCCTGGCGCCGCGCCGCGGCGGCGCGGGTCATGGTGCCCAGGTCGTGGGCGAGCTGGGGGCCATGGTCGTCGTCATGGTCGGGCGCGTTGAGCGCGGGCTTGGTGTGCATGCATCCCTCCGGGTTGGTGCGCGCCGGGCCGGCGGCGCGTGTTGGTGCCGTGCCCGCTTCACCGTCGGCAGCTGAGGGCCAAGGGCAGAGGGGCGAACCAGAGGCATTCTGGTGGCCATACCCGGGATGCCATGTGTCCGCCGGGTAAAGCCCGCGTAAAAGACGGCAACCGGCGGTGCGGCCTGCGTATCGGGGTGACAAAACGCCGCGCGACGACGGTCCGCGGCAAGCTCCGCGCTACGTCGTGGCGCGGAATCAGCGCAGGGCGATGCCGGCTTCCAGCGTGGCCAGCAGGCCGTCGGCCAGGCTGCCCGTCACGGTGGCCACCTGGTGCACGCCGCCATCGTCCTTGAAGGCCTCGTCGGTCGTCAGGCTGGCCGCCGCCAGCTTGGCCACGTTGTCGGCGTAGCTCTTCTCGCCGGCGTAGACCGCCTTGCACGCGTCCTGCGGCAGAGCGAGCTGCGACACCCACAGCGCGCGCGCGCCGGAGGTGGCCTCTTCCGGGCTGCGGAAGACCTCGAACAGCATGTGCGGCCAGCGCGTCTGGTGGCAGCCGGGGAAGATGGTCTTGAAACTGGCCAGCCCGGCCTCGTCCGACACCTGCGTGCCGCGCAGGTAGTTCTGCTGCGTGATGGGGTCCTGGTACAGGCTGAAGCGGCCGTCGCGGTCGCAGTGCCACAGGTACACCACCAGGCCGCGCAGGCTGGCGCAGCGGTTGGCGGTGTTGACCAGCTTGAGCGACACCGTCAGCGGCACGCCGTCGGCACGGCCGCTGAACTGGCCGAAGCTGGAGCGGATGTCGGCGCGTAGCAGCCCTGGCTCCTTGAGGATGTTCAGGTGCTTGCCGTGCGCACCGGCGCTGCCGTCGGCGGCGAACAGACCCGCCTGCTCGGCCGGCAGCGGCGAGCAGCTGCCGTCGCTCGGCGAGGTGCCGGCCGAGGCCTCGCTGGCCGCATGGCTGATGTGCCGTGCCGGGGCCGAAGCCTGGGTCACGGAATCGGGCGGCCGCGATGCCGCTGGCGCGGGCACGTTGACGGCGTCGCCGCGCATCTTGTCGCAGCCGGCCAGCCAGCCGGCACCGATCAGCGCCGCCGTGCCACCCGCCAGCCGGCGCAGGCTGGCGCGCCGGCCGAGCGCCGGCGCCGCAGGGCCCGGGCAGGCACCGGACGCCGCGGACGGCGAGGAATCGGGATCACGCTGAGAGGACGTTCCCGGGGCTGATGTCGACATACGCACTTTCCAACCGCAAGCCTTGCCCGCCCGGCCCACGCAACGGCCACCTGGGCAAGGCGCTATTGTCACGCAAGGGCAACATGTGCATTGAATGTGCGTAATATGTGCGTTGCGAACGGTACCGGAACGGCGCAAAGGCCTATGATGCGCCTTACGCCAGCTCACAGCGCGTCCACCATGGTTCCAGCCGTCTCCTTTCGCCCGCGCCTCATCAGCGCACTTGCGGGCTACGACCGCGCACGCTTCACCCAGGACTTGGGCGCGGGGCTCACGGTGGCGGTGGTGGCGCTGCCTCTGGCCATGGCGTTCGCAATCGCCAGCGGCCTGAAGCCCGAGGCCGGGCTGTTCACCGCCATCATCGCGGGTTTCATCATCTCGGCCCTCGGCGGCAGCCGGGTGCAGATCGGCGGGCCGGCGGGGGCGTTCATCGTCATCGTCTACGGCATCGTCCAGCAGTACGGCGTGGCCAACCTGATCCTGGCCACCACGCTGTCGGGGCTGATCCTGCTGGCCATGGGCGTGTTCCGCCTGGGCACGCTGATCCGCTTCATCCCGGTGGCGGTGATCATTGGTTTCACCAACGGCATCGCGGTGCTGATCGCGCTCTCGCAGATCAAGGACTTCCTGGGCCTGACCATCCCCAAGATGCCGGGCGAGTTCTTCGGCATCCTGCACGCGCTGGGCACGCACCTGAACACGCTCAACCCGTGGGCACTGGGGGTGGCGCTGGGCTCGCTGGTCATCGTGGTCGGCTGGCAGCGCTGGGCCAAGAAGGTGCCGGTAATCGGCCCGATCCTGCCCTTCGGCGACAAGCTCTCCAGCGTGCCGGGCTCGATCGTCGCGCTGATCCTGGCCACCACGGCGGTGGCCGTGTTCCACCTGCCGGTGGAAACCATCGGCAGCCGCTTCGGCGGCGTGCCGGCCTCGCTGCCGGCGCTCACGGTGCCTGATCTGAGCTGGGACAGCGCCCGCCACATGCTGATGCCCGCCGTCACGTTGGCGCTGCTGGGCGCCATCGAATCGCTGCTGTGCGCCCGCGTGGCCGACGGCATGGTGGGCGACCGCCACGACCCCAACCAGGAGCTGATGGCCCAGGGCATCGCCAACATCGCCAGCCCGCTGTTCGGCGGCATGCCGGCCACCGGCACCATCGCCCGCACCGTGACCAACGTGAAGAGCGGCGCCACCAGCCCCGTCGCCGGCATGGTGCACGCGCTGACGCTGCTGGTGGTGATCCTGGTGGCGGCGCCGCTGGCCAGCTCCATCCCGCTGGCCACGCTGGCCGCCATCCTGATGTTCGTGGCCTGGAACATGGGCGAATGGCGCGAATTCACCCGCCTGGGCAGCTACCGCGTGCCCTATCGCGTGACGCTGTTGGCGGTGTTCCTGCTCACCGTCGTCGTCGATCTGACGGCGGCGGTGGAGTTCGGCATCTTCGCCGCCTGCATCACCTTCATCTACCGCATCTCCAACCTCACCCGCTCGGAACGCATGACGGCCGATGTGTACCCCGCCCTGGCCGGGCGCGAGGCGGACATCCAGGTCTGGCGCCTCTACGGCGCGCTGTTCTTCGGCGCGGTGAAGCTGATCGAGCAGCTCGAAGACCACCTGCCGGCGCGCACCCTGGTGCTGGACATGAAGAACGTGATCTACGTCGATTCCACCGGCGCCGAGGAACTGGAAAACCTGGTCCACGCCTGCCACAAGGCCGGCGTGCGGCTGATCCTGTGCGGCCTGATGAACCAGCCGCTCGACATCGCCCGCCGCACCGGCCTGCTGGGCGCGCTGAAGGAAGAGCTGCAGCCCGACGTGGCCGCCGGCGTGGCGGCCGCCACCGGCAGCGAGCCGGCCCCGCCAGCCGCCGGCTGAAGCCCCCGGGGCGAACCGGGGCAGCCGGTTCAGGTTCCAATACCGCCTGCCGGTTCCACACCCCCGGAAGGTCCACCATGTCTGCCGTCCACCACGCCGCCCAGCAGGGCTTTTCCAGCCAGGCCGACGCCTACGCCCGCGGCCGCCCCGATTACCCCGAGGCGCTGGACGGCTGGCTGAAGCAGGCGCTGGGCCTGGGCCCCGGCCGCCAGGTGGCGGACGTGGGCGCGGGCACCGGCAAGTTCACGCCGCGGCTGGTGCGCACCGGCGCCGAAGTTGCCGCCGTGGAGCCGGTGGAGGCCATGCGCGCCAAGCTGAGTGAGGCGCTGCCCGGCGTGCGGGCGCTGGCCGGCACGGCGCAGGCGCTGCCGCTGGGCGATGCCCGCCTGGACGCCGTAGTCTGCGCCCAGGCCTTCCACTGGTTCGCCAGTGCGGCGGCGCTGCAGGAATTCCACCGCGTGCTGCGCCCCGGCGGCCGGTTGGGGCTGGTGTGGAACGTGCGCGACGAGAGCGTGGACTGGGTGGCCGAGCTCACCGCCATCATGACCCCGTACGAAGGCGACGCTCCACGCTTCTACAAGGGCGACTGGCGCCTGCCCTTCGAGGCGCCCGGCCAGCGCTGGTTCGGCCCGCTGCAGGAAACCCGCTGGCCCTATGTGCACCGCGGCACGCCGCAGGACGTGGTGGTCAACCGCACGATGTCGGTCAGCTTCATCGCCGCGCTGCCAGCGCCTGAGCAGGCCCGCGTGCGCGAGCGCATCGAGGCGCTGATCGCCCGCCACCCCGCGCTGCGCGGCCAGGCGGTGGTGGACTTCCCCTACACCACGCAGGCCTACGCGGCCGAAAAGCTGGCCTAGCCGCCGCCGCGCATGTCCGGCCCGTCCAGGTCGCGGCCGATTTCGGTGCGGATCACGCGGTAGTCGGGCGAGAAGGTGACGAAGAACATCTTCTTCTCGTTGGCGGCGGTGTCGAGAAAGCGCCAGGACCAGTCGATCTCGTTCTTGAGCTTGTACGGCACCTGCCGGGCCGGCTTGCCCAGCATCTGGCGAACCTGCTCCATGGTCATGCCGGGCTGCACGCGGGCGAAGTTGTGCGGGTTCAGCACCTGGCGCAGCGCGCTCATCCTGCCGTCGGTGCCGATGGTGATCATGTAGTTCTGCGTACCCTCGGGCTGGCGGTTGTACTCGTAGGTCTTGCTGCCGTCGGGCTCGGGCCACACGCGTTCGGGCTGGCCGAAGCGCTGCACCACGTCGGCCTCGGTGGAAACGCCCTCTTCCAGCTCCTTGATGGCCTGGTTGTCGCAGGCGGCCAGGGCGCCCAGCAGCGCCAGGGCGGCGGCGGTGGCGGCCTTTTTCCAGTGTCGTGCGATGCTCATGCGGGCTGTGCTCCCCTTAAAATGCGGTCCAGCGTCCTCAACGCGGCCCAGGTGGCGTACGTTGTCGGACAGAACCGATCATTTCCTGCCCGCGAGTGTATGTCCATCGCCAATTTCTTCCGCCGCCCGCACTACACCTCGGACGCGACCGATTTCATCGAGCAGCTCAAGCGCGAGAAACCCGGGCTGGACGAAGGCCAGCGCCAGGGCCGTGCCCTGCTGTGGGACAAGCAGATCGACCGCGACCTGCAGGCCGAATTCCGCGCCGGCCGCGTGCAGCAGAAGCCCTACGTCTACCAGACCGCGCCCAGCCCGGACTGAGCCCGTCGGCGCTGGCTTGGCCAGCCCGGTTTTTGTGAGCCAAATCGCCCTCCAGCCCAAGCGTGGCGGGCGCAGGCAGCTCACCTATCCATAGCATGAACCACCCCGAATCCACCCCCGGGCTGATGCTGGAGCCCACACCCGCCAGCGCCGAGGTGCTGCCCGAGGTGGTGGACCACGTGGCGGTGGCGCGGCTGTACGGCGAGCCGCTGTTCGCGCTGCCGCAGGACCTGTACATCCCGCCCGACGCGCTGGAGGTGTTCCTGGAGGCCTTCGAGGGGCCGCTGGACCTGCTGCTCTACCTGATCCGCAAGCAGAACTTCAACATCCTCGACATCCCCATGGCGGCGGTGACGCGCCAGTACCTGAGCTACGTGGACGAGATCCGCGCGCGCAACCTGGAGCTGGCGGCCGAATACCTGCTGATGGCGGCCATGCTGATCGAGATCAAGTCGCGCATGCTGCTGCCGCCCAAGAAGACGGCCGAGGGCGAGGAGCCCGAAGACCCGCGCGCCGAGCTGGTGCGCCGCCTGCTCGAGTACGAGCAGATGAAGCTCGCCTCGGCCCGGCTGGCCGAACTGCCGCAGTACGGCCGCGAATTCCTCAAGGCGCAGGTGTACGTGGAGCAGGCGCTCAAGCCGCGCTTCCCCGACGTGGCGCTGGTCGACATCCAGCAGGCCTGGCAGGACATCCTGCGCCGCGCCAAGCTGGTGCAGCACCACAAGATCACGCGCGAGGAGCTTTCGGTGCGCGAGCACATGAGCCTGGTGCTCAAGAAGCTCCAGGGCCGCCGCTTCGCGCCCTTCGAGGACCTGTTCGACCCGGCCCGCGGCGTGCCGGTGCTGGTGGTCACGCTGATCGCCCTGCTCGAACTGGCCAAGGAAACGCTGGTGGAAGTCACCCAGGCCGAGGCCTACGCGCCCATCTACGTGCGGCTGGCGTTCACGCCCGCCGGGTAAGCCCCGCCCGCGGCTGCGGACCCGGACGCCGCGCCGGCCCAGCGGCGCCAGCGCCCGGCAAGGGCTGGCTACCCCTTTCCCGCAGGCCAATCACTTCTCTTTTGATAGCTGCCTGCGCCTGCCATGCCTGGTCAAAACCTGGATTTGGCAACTCCTTCACACCGCCGTTGCCCCCAGCCGACGCCCAGGTGGACGAATGGACTTCCGACAGCTTTCCCTGGCGCCGGCCGCGCCGGGGGGCGCACAATCGCCCCTTCTTTTCTGCCACGGGAGATGAACCATGGGACTGCTTGACTCCGTACTCGGCTCGGTGCTGGCCGGCCAGAACCAGCAAGGCGGCGGCCTGGGTGGCCTGGGCGAGGTGCTGGGCGGCATGCTCGGCGGCCAGCAGCAGCCGCAGCAACCGCAGGGCGGCACCGGCGGGCTGAACATGGGCCTGGTCGCCGCGCTGGCACCCATCCTGATGAGCATGCTGGCCAACAACAGCAGCCAGGGCGGCCTGGGCGGCCTGCTCGACAAATTCACCCACGCCGGCGCGGGCGACGCCGCCGGCTCCTGGGTCGGCAGCGGTGCCAACCAGCCCGTGAGCCCGGATCAGGTGACGCAGGCGCTGGGCCCCGACGTGATCAGCCAGATCGCCGCGCAGCTCGGCATCGGCCACCAGCAGGCTGCCGGCGGCGTGGCCGCCGTGCTGCCGGAGCTGATCGACAAGCTCACCCCGCACGGCCAGGCCCCGCAGGGCGGCCTGGGCAGCACCGACGACATCGTCGGCATGCTGGGCCGCATGCTGCAGCGCTGAGAGCGCGCCAATCAGCCGTGAAAGGCGCCCCCGGGGCGCCTTTTTGCTGCCCCTGGCCGGCACGGCAGGCGTGCCACGGGGGTGTGCGAACATCGGCGCATGATCATTGCCCACACCGTGGCCGAGCTGCGCCACGCCCTTCGCCACACAGAACGCCCCGCCTTCGTGCCCACCATGGGCAACCTGCACGCAGGGCATCTGTCGCTGCTCGCGCAGGCCAAGCCGCTGGGCGACGCCACCGTGACCAGCATCTTCGTGAACCGGCTGCAGTTTTTGCCGGGCGAGGATTTCGACAGCTACCCGCGCACCTTCGCCGACGACTGCGCGGCGCTGGAGCAGGCCGGCTGCGACGTGCTGTTCGCCCCGCGCGAGGGCGACCTCTACCCCGAGCCGCAGACCTTCAGGATCCAGCCCGACCCGCAACTGGCCGACCTGCTGGAAGGCGCGTTCCGCCCCGGCTTCTTCACCGGCATGGCCACGGTGGTGATGAAGCTGTTCATGGCCGTGTTCGCCGGCAAGCCGCACGGCACGGCGATGTTCGGCAAGAAGGACTACCAGCAGCTGATGGTGGTGCGCGGCATGGTGCGCCAGTTCGCGCTGCCCGTCGACGTGGTGGCCTGCGAGACCGAGCGCGCCGACGACGGCCTGGCGCTGTCTTCCCGCAACCGCTACCTGACCGAGGCCGAGCGCGCCGAAAGCGTGCAGCTGGTGCAGGCGCTGCGGGCGCTGGCCCAGGCGGCACTGGCGGCCGGCGAGCGCCTGCCGGCGGAGCGGCCGGCGCTGGAGACCGCCGCCACCGCGCAGCTGGCCGCGCGCGGCTGGCAACCCGACTACCTCACCGTGCGCCGCCGCGCCGACCTGCTGCCGCCCCGGGCCGGCGACGGCGCGGGCGCCCTGGTGGCGCTGGGCGCCGCGCGGCTGGGCAGCACGCGGTTGATCGACAACCTGGAGGTTTGACCCCCCCTGAGTCGCCTTCGGCGCCTTCCCCCCGGGGGGGACGACGCCAGTGGCCGAGCGGAGCCCGCTCCACGGCGTCCGCGCGTAGGGCCTGCTCCGCGGCCCTGGGGGGGCGGCTTGCTGCGCAGCCGCGCGGTGGGCGCTGGCCCGTGCCGGTCTGGCGGTTGGTATCAAAACCATAGCTGGCTGCGGTCGCTGCTCCTGGGCTGGAGGCCAAAAAGGCTCACAAAACTGCGGGGGTAGCGGATGGGTCGGCTCCGCAGCTGAAGCGCGGTTGAAGGCGTTGCCGGGCTGCGGCGCAGTCGCCGCGTCATCACCGAACCACATCTAAAACGATAGCTGCCTGCGCCTGTCACGCCTGGGCTGGAGCCTCAAAAGGCTCCAAAAAAGCCGCTACAGCAGCTCGCCCTTGGGATCGCGCCCCATCAGGGCGGCCACGGCTTCGACGGGCTTGAGCTGGCCGTCGAGCAGGGCCACCACGCATTCGGTGATGGGCATGTCCACGCCCAAGTGGCGGGCGCGCTGCAGCACGGTGCGCGCGCAGTACACGCCTTCGGCCACGTGGCCGAGCGATTGCACGGCCTGCTCCAGCGTCTTGCCGGCGGCCAGCTGCAGGCCGACCTGGCGGTTGCGGCTGAGGTCGCCGGTGGCGGTGAGCACCAGGTCGCCGAGGCCCGACAGGCCCATGAAGGTCTCGGGCCGCGCGCCCAGGGCCAAGCCCAGGCGCGTCATCTCGGCCAGGCCGCGGGTGATGAGCGCGGCGCGGGCGTTCAGGCCCAGGTTCATGCCGTCGGCCAGGCCGGTGGCGATGGCCAGCACGTTCTTCACCGCGCCGCCCACTTCCACGCCCACCAGGTCGTCGTTGGCGTAGATGCGCAGCGTGGCGCCGTGGAAGGCCGCCACCAGCGCGTCGCGCACGCTGGCGTGGGCGCTGGCGGCCACCAGCGCCGTGGGCTGGCCGCGCGCCACTTCCTGCGCGAAGCTGGGGCCGCTGAGCACGCCGGCCAGCAGCTCGGGTGCGACCTGGCGCTGCACCTCGTGCGGCAGCAGGCCGAAGGGGCGCGCCGCGCCGGTGTCCCGCGCCGGCTCGAAGCCCTTGCACAGCCAGGCCAGCGGCACGCCGGCGCCGCGCAGGGCGATCAGCGTCTCGCGCAGGCCGGCCACGGGCATGGCGGCGACCAGCAGGTCGGCGTAGCCGGCGTCGGCGATCAGATCGGGCAGCGCGCCGCCGCGGATGGTGAGCTCGCGCGGCAGCGGGATGCCGGGCAGGTAGCGCGCGTTCTCGCGCGCCCGGTCCAAGGCCATGGCTTGGGCGACGTCGCGCGCCCACAGCTCCACGCGGTGGCCGCCGCCCTGGCGCGCCGCCTTGACGGCCAGCGCCGTGCCCCAGGCGCCCGCGCCGATGACTATGATTTTCATAGCTGCCTGCACCCGTCCTGCCTGGGCCAATGGCCTGTTTGACCCAGAATTACTGGGTGATGATGGGCGAGCCGCCCTCGCCCTGCTGAGCCTGCTGCTGCTCGTACATCGACTGGAAGTTGATCTCCGCCAGATGCACCGGCGGGAAGCCGCCGCGCTGGATCAGGTCGGCCACGTTGCCGCGCAGGTAGGGGTAGACGATCTGCGGGCAGGCGATGCCGATGATGGGGCCCATCTGGTCGTCCGGCACGTTGCGCACCTCGAAGATGCCGGCCTGCTTGCATTCGCACAGGAACACGGTCTTGTCCTGGATCTTGGTCTGCACGGTGGCGGTGACGGTGATCTCGAAGATGCCCTCGGCCACGTTCTCGGCGTTGACGCCCAGGTTGATCTCCACCGACGGCTGTTCCTGGTCGAGCAGGATGGCGGGGGAATTGGGCTGCTCCAGCGAAGCCTCCTTCAGATAGACGCGCTGGATGTTGAACACGGGATCCTGGTCGGCCATGAGGTGTCTCGCTTGGGGGAAGTTGAAAAAAAGAGGCGGACGCCGGTCCCGGCGCGCCGCGATGGGGTGATTATCTCAAGAGTCCGGCGGCGGTCCGCCAGACCTGGGCCGGACGGGTGTCAGATCCGCGCCGGGCGGGCTGGATGAGCAAACCGCGGCGCTGGCGGGCGGAGGCCGGGCAACAAGCCTGGCACGGCCTGAATGGGGCGAGGCGCGTCAGGGGTTCAGCAGCGGGTCCAGCCCGCCCCGGCGGTCCAGCGCCACCAGGTCGTCGCAGCCGCCCACGTGCGTGCCGCCGATGAAGATCTGCGGCACGGTGCGGCGGCCGGTAATCTCCATCATGCGGCCGCGCTCGGCCGGCTGCTCGTCGACGCGGATTTCCTCGATCTCGGCCACGCCCTTGGCCTTGAGCAGCTGCTTGGCGCGGATGCAGTAGGGGCACCACGCGGTGGTGTACATCTTCACGGCCTGCATGGTCAGGCCTCGGCGATCGGCAGGTTGGCGTCGCGCCAGCTCTTCAGGCCGCCGCCCAGCGAGCGGGCGTTCTCGTAGCCCAGTTTCTTGGCGATGGCGACCGCGCGGCCGGAGCGCACGCCCGAGGCGCAGACCATGATCACCGGCACCGCCTTGTTCTTCACCACGCCAGGCAGCTTGGCCTCCAGCTCGCCCAGCGGGATGCTCCTGGCGCCGGCGATGTGGGCCTGGGCGTACTCCTGGGGCGAGCAGACGTCGACCACCACCGCCTTCTCGCGGTTCATGAGCTGCACCGCCTCGGGCGCGGAAATGCCGGCCGCCAAGCCGCCGCCGGACACCATGGGCCACAGCAGCATGCCGCCGGACACCAGCGCCACCAGAATCAGCATCCAGTTCGAAACAATGAAATCCACTTGCATTCCTGGTCGTGAAGCCGCACCTGGGAAAGGCCTGCGGCGAAGGGGTTGAACCGCGGCCGGGTACCCACCGGCACCCACCGCTTCGGGCGAAATTCTAGAATGTCGGGTTTCTGTCTGCCGGCAGACCGGCAGAAGCCCCGCGATCGCCCTCTGTTACCGCTGCCCGCCAGCGCCCCGCCCGACATGCACAAGCTCGTTCTCATTCGCCACGGCGAATCCACCTGGAACCTCGAAAACCGCTTCACCGGCTGGACCGATGTGGACCTCACGCCCACCGGCATCTCGCAGGCCATGTCGGCCGGCAAGCTGCTCAAGGCCGAGGGCTGGGATTTCGACATCGCCTACACCAGCGTGCTCAAGCGTGCCATCCACACGCTCTGGTACGTGCTGGACGAGATGGACCGCACCTGGCTGCCGGTGGTCAAGAGCTGGCGCCTGAACGAGCGCCACTACGGCGCGCTGCAGGGCCTGAACAAGGCCGACATGGCCAAACAGTACGGCGACGAGCAGGTGCTGGTCTGGCGCCGCAGCTACGACACCCCGCCGCCCGCGCTGGAGCCGACCGATCCGCGCAGCGAACGCAGCGACCGCCGCTACGAGAAGCTGGACCCGGCCAACGTACCGCTGACCGAGTGCCTGAAGGACACCGTGGCCCGCGTGATGCCGTTCTGGAACGAGGCGCTGGCGCCCGCCATCCGCAGCGGCAAGCGCGTGGTGGTGTCGGCGCACGGCAACTCCATCCGCGCGCTGGTCAAGTACCTGGACGGCATCTCCGACGCCGACATCGTGGGCCTGAACATCCCCAACGGCATTCCGCTGGTGTACGAGCTGGATGCCGAGCTGAAGCCGATCCGCCACTACTACCTGGGCGATGCCGAAGCCGCCGCCAAGGCCGCTGCTGCGGTCGCCCAGCAGGGCTCGGCACGCTGAGGCGCCACAGGCATAGTTCCTGCTTGGAAAAGTACGGAACTTCGCCCGGTTACCACACCCCAAGGCCTCAGCAGGTATATTGCGTGGCGCCAGGAGTTCCCACCCCATGAGTCAAAAAGTCAAAGTCGCCGGCTGGATTGCCGTCGGCGCCCTCGCCGGTGCACTGACCACCGTGTCGCTGCAGACGGTGGCGCGCGGCACCATGGCGCCGCTGCCGCTGGAAGAGCTGCAGCAGCTGGCGGCTGTCTTCAGCATGATCAAGAGCGACTACGTCGAGCCGGTCGACGACAAGAAGCTCATCACCGACGCGATCTCGGGCATGGTGTCCAGCCTGGATCCGCACTCCCAGTATTTCGACAAGAAGTCGTACAAGGAATTCCGTGAGGGCACCACCGGCCGCTTCGTCGGCGTGGGCATCGAGATCACGCAGGAAGACGGGCTGATCCGCATCGTCTCCCCCATCGAAGGCTCGCCGGCCGACCGCGCCGGCCTCAAGCCCGGCGACCTGATCACCAAGGTCGACGACACCGCCGTCAAGGGGCTGTCGCTGAGCGAGGCGGTCAAGCGCATGCGCGGCCAGCCGGGCACCAAGGTGGTCCTCACCATCTTCCGCAAGGACGAGAGCCGCACCTTCCCCGTGACCATCACGCGCGAGGAAATCCGCACGCAGTCGGTGAAGGCCAAGGAAGTCGAGCCCGGCTACGCCTGGGTGCGCCTGACGCAGTTCCAGGAACGCACGGTGGAAGACTTCGTGACCAAGGTCAACGAGCTGTACGCCAAGGACCCGCACATCAAGGGCCTGGTGCTGGACCTGCGCAATGACCCGGGCGGCCTGCTCGATGCCGCCGTGGCCATCTCCTCCGCCTTCCTGCCGGCCGGCAGCACGGTGGTGTCGACCGACGGGCAGATCCCGGAAAGCAAGGCCGTGTTCAAGGCCGAGCCGCAGGACTACATGCGCCGCCGCGGCGTCGACCCGCTCAAGACCCTGCCGCCGGCGCTCAAGACCGTGCCGCTGGTGGTGCTGGTCAACGAAGGCTCGGCCTCGGCCAGCGAGATCGTGGCCGGCGCGCTGCAGGACCACAAACGCGCCACGCTCATGGGCAGCCAGACCTTCGGCAAGGGCTCGGTGCAGACCGTGCGCCCGCTGGGCCCCGACACGGCGCTGAAGATCACCACGGCGCGCTACTACACGCCCAACGGCACCTCGATCCAGGCGCGCGGCATCGTGCCCGACATCATGATCGACGACACCGCCGAAGGCAGCCCCTTCGCCGTGCTGCGCATGCGCGAGTCCGACCTCGACAAGCACCTGGCCGGCACCAACGAAACCAAGGATCCGGCTCTGGAGAAGGAGCGCGAGGAAGCGCTCAAGCGCCTGGAAGCCGAGTCGCGCAAGCCGGCCAGCGAGCGCCGCCCGCCCGAGTACGGCAGCGCCAAGGACTTCCAGCTGCAGCAGGCGCTGGCCAAGCTCAAGGGCCAGCCGGTCAAGGTCAGCACCACGCTGGTCGAACGCAAGGTCGAGCCCAAGACCGAATAAGGCCATCGCGCAGGCCGCTCCGGCGGGCCGCGCCGCCTTTTGACAACCCCCATGGACGACTCGCAGCTGCAGCGCTACGCGCGCCACCTGCTGCTGGACGACATCGGCGTCGAAGGCCAGGAGAAGCTGCTGTCGGCCCACGTGCTGGTGGTGGGCCTCGGCGGCCTGGGGTCGCCGGTGGCCATGTACCTGGCGAGCGCCGGCGTCGGTACGCTGACCCTGGTGGACCACGACACGGTCGACCTCACCAACCTGCAACGCCAGATCGTCCACGCCACCGACCGGGTGGGGCAACCCAAGGTGGCCTCGGCCCGGCAGGCGCTGGCGGCGCTGAACCCCCTGGTGCATGTGAATGCCATTGAGCAGCGGGCCTCCGCGGCGGAACTCGACGCGCTGGTCGCCGCCGCCGACCTGGTGGTGGACTGCAGCGACAACTTCGCCACCCGGCAGGCCATCAACGCGGCCTGCGTGGCCCACCGGCGTCCGCTGGTGTCCGGCGCGGCGATCGGCTTCGACGGCCAGGTGAGCGTCTACGACCCGCGCCAGGCCGACGCGCCCTGCTACGCCTGCGTGTTCCCGCCCACGCAGGAGGTGCCCGAGGTCCAGTGCGCCACCATGGGCGTGTTCGCCCCGCTGGTCGGTATCGTCGGCACGATCCAGGCGGCCGAGGCGCTCAAGGTGCTGAGCGGCGCCGGCCAGCCCCTGACCGGGCGGCTGCTGCTGATCGACGCGCGCGGCATGGAATTCAACGAGATGCGGCTCAAGCGCGCGCCCGACTGCCCGGTCTGCGGGAACCGGGGCGCCCCTCCTTTGGTGTAGGCCGATTCCTACAGCACCCGGCTCCGGATACTGGCACCGGCCGCGCCGCGGCGCTCCTAAACTCGGAACCATCTCGATCCTTTGCGGACGAGGTACCAGCCGATGCAGTGCCTGCTGCCGTTGTAGCCAACCTGAGACCGTTGCCCCGTGGACCGGCCCGGACCCTTGAAGACCTATATCGTTGAAGACAATCCGACCATCCGCGAAAACCTGATCGGCACCTTGCAGGAGCTGGCAGGCGTGGAGCCGGTAGGATTCGCCGAGACGGAGCAGCAGGGCGCGACCTGGCTGAGCGCCAACAATGGGCGCTGGAACCTGGCCATTGTCGACCTGTTTCTCAAGCAGGGCAGCGGGCTGGGCGTGCTGCAGGCCTGCCAGAGGCGCGATCCCGAGCAGAAGGTGGTGGTGCTGACCAACTACGCGACGCCCGACATTCGGGCCCGCTGCCGCGAACTGGGCGTGGACGCCGTGTTCGACAAGTCCACCGACATCGAGGCACTGATCGATTTCTGCAACGAACTGCGCGGCTCGCACTGATGGCATCCGGCGCCATGCCCTTCCCGGCCACCGCCGGCCGCGCCGGGTGGCGCCCGCAAGGCTCAGTCGATCAGCTTGTTCTTGAGCGCGTAGTAGGTCAGGTCGCTGTTGGAATGCAGGCCCATCTTTTCCATCAGGCGGGTGCGATAGGTGCTCACCGTCTTGACGCTGAGCGACAGCGATTCCGCGATGTGGCCGGCCGTCTCGCCCCTGGCCAGCTTCAGGAACACCTGGAACTCGCGCTCCGAAAGCTGTTCGTGCGGCGGCGCGTCTCCCTTGCGGCCCAGTTGCTGCGCCAGCAGCTCCGCCACCTGCGGCGTGATGTAGCGCTTGCCCAAAGCGATGGTGCGGATGGCCTCCACAATCTCCGAAGGGTCGCACTCCTTGTTCAGGTAGCCGCTCGCGCCCTGGCGGATCAGGTTCATCGCGTAGTGCTCTTCGGGGTAGCCGCTGAGGATCAGGATGCCGACGTCTGGCGCCTTGGCCCGGATCATGGCCAGCGCGTCGATGCCGCTTTGCCCGGGCATGGACAGGTCCATCACCAGCACGTCCATCTCGGTGGTGCGGACCAGATCGATCGCCTCGCGCCCGCTGGCAGCCTCGCCGATCACGCGCAGATCGACATGCTCGGAAAAATACTGCTTCAATCCCGAACGGACGATGGCATGGTCATCCACAATGCCGATTCTGATCATGATGCCTCCAGATACCCGCTTGATGTGCCTCCGCGGGCGGCGGCACATGGTTCGCAGCGATTCTATGGGCAATCCTCATGTCTCCAGTAGCGCTGGCACGCCGCGCGGCTGACTCGCTTCGGCAGCGCACGCGCAAGCACGGGCGGCTCACGCTGGTCATCGCCTTCGCCTGCGCGGCCGTGATGCTGATGTTCTACGAGGGCACGTTCGCGCGCCTGGTAACAGCACTGACCGACATCCGTGGCGCCCACGCCGTGCGCGCCGCGCTGGACCACGCCCTGCGCGAACTGGCCATCGCCGAATCCGCCCAACGCGGCTTCGTCATGACGGGCGACAAGGCCTACCTGAAGCCCTACGAGAGTTCCCGCAAGCTCATCAACCAGGAACTGGAACTCATTGAACCGGCCGATATGGAGGGTGCCGAGGCCAGGCAACTGGCCCGCGCCTTTGCCAAGACCGTGGTGCAGAAATTCAGCGAAATGGATCTGACCATCCGCCTGCGCGAGGAAGGCAAGGTGGAAGCGGTCAATTTCGTCGTCACCACCAATGTCGGGCTCGACCAGATGGCTCAAGCCAACGCTCTGGCGCAGGCGCTGCTGGGCGAGATCGACCGGCAGGTCACCGATCGGCGCGAAAACATCGGCCGCCTGGTGGCGATCGCCCGGGTGGGCGTGGCCGCCGGCGTCTTCGCGGCGCTGCTCGCGCTGGTGCTCTACAGCCGCCAGACGCGCGAGCTGCAGCGCGCCGAGGAAGACAAGCACCACGCGCTGGAGGCCGAGCGCGACGCCCTGGAATCGCAGGTGCGCGAACGCACGGCGCGGCTCACGGAGCTGGCCACCCACCTGCAGCAGGCGGTCGAGGAAGAGCGCGCCCACCTGGCGCGCGAGCTGCACGACGAGCTGGGCGCCCTGCTCACCGCCGCCAAGCTGGACGTGGCGCGCCTGCGCTCGCGCCTGCCGGCCGATGCGACCGACCAGCTCGAGCGCCTCAAGCACCTGACCGACACGCTCAACCAGGGCATCGCCCTGAAGCGCCGCATCATCGAAGACCTGCGCCCGAGTTCGCTCTCCAACCTGGGCCTGGTGGCCTCGCTCGAGATCCTGTCGCGGGAATTCGCCGACCGCGCCAACCTGGAAGTGGATGTGGCGCTCGAGTCCGTTTCCCTTGCGGAGGCCGGCGAACTGACCATCTACCGCGTGGTCCAGGAAGCGTTGACCAACATCGGCAAGTACGCCCAGGCCAGCAAGGTCACGGTCTCCCTGAAGAACTACGTCTACCACGTGGAGGTCAGCGTTTTCGACGACGGCAAGGGCTTTGACGCCACGGCGCTGCCGCAGGCCTCGCACGGCTTGGTGGGCATGCGCCACCGCATCGAGGCCAGCGGCGGCCGGCTCGACATCAACTCCTCGCCAGGGCGCGGCACCCGCATCACCGCCACCATTCCCCGCGCCCAGGCCATGGCCCAGCAGGACATCCAGAAGGCGGGCGACGGCATGTCGGAAAAGACTTACAACGCCCCCGCGGCCCCTCTGACACCGGCCAACGCCGCCGGCTGATCGTGTGCGGGCCACGGCCCGCTAAAGTAAGTGGCAAGCAAGGCCGGTCGCCACTCATCGGTGACGTGCCGCAGACCTTGCGAACCGCCAGCTTCAAAGGAACACCGCATGAACCCCCGTCCCGATACCGACGACATCGTCCAGACCATCAGCGACAAGGCCGACCGTATGGAAACCAGGGCCAAGCACGCCACCGACGAGCTGGCCGACAGGGCCGAGCGCGGCGTCGACAGGGCGCGCGAGATGGCCAACGACACGCTGAACAAGGCCGAAGCCAAGGTGCGCTCGCTGCGCGAGGACGTGAAACCCGCCATCGACGCGATTTCCGCCCGCGTCCAGGACATGGCCGCGCGTGGCAAGCAGGCCGCCACCGAGACCGGCGAGCGCACCCGCGCCAAGGTCAACCAGGTGGCCGACCGGACCACCGCCTACGTGCAGGACCAGCCGCTCAAGTCGATGGCCATCGCCGCCGCCGCCGGCGCCGTGCTGGCCCTGCTGCTGGGCCGCCGCCGCGACTGAACCGGCCAAGAGCCTGCCTCAGCACCCTTCCCGATCCAAGAAAGAGACACTTCATGAAAGCCCTTCGTACCCTGATCATCGCGGCCATGACCGGCCTCACCCTCGTGGCCACGGGCTGCTCCGTCTTCCGCGGCCAGCAGAGCGCAGGCTCCTACGTGGACGACGCCGCCATCACCACCGCGGTGAAGGCCAAGTTCGTCGAGGACAAGACCGTCGACGCCGGCGCCATCAACGTGCAGACGCTGAACGGCGAGGTGTCGCTGGCGGGCTTCGCCAAGTCGGCCGAAGAGAAGGCCAAGGCCGAACAGCTGGCGCGCGGCGTCAACGGCGTGCGTTCGGTGCGCAACAGCCTGGTGATCCGCTGAGCCTGGGCGCGGCTCGCCGCGCCCAACCCTCTCCCTCTTGCTCCAAAAGCCTGGCACGCACGTCGTGCCAGGCTTTTTTGCTGCGGGTTCAGGCCTCGTCGTCCACCGCATCGCCGCCCAGCATGTCCTGGGCGCGCCGCTGCAGCGCCGTCAGGGCTGCGTCCAGCCCCGCCACCTGAGGCGCTGACAGCGCCTCCACCAGGCTGCGGTTGATGGCGGCGATGCGCGGCAGCAGGTCGTCATAGGCGGCGCGCCCGGCGGCGGTCAGGCGCAGGCGCACCTCGCGGCGATCCCCGGGGCGCGGCCGACGCTCCATCAGCCCCTTCTCGACCAGCCGCGTGACGGTGCGCGATGTGCGCACCCGGTCCAGCGCTGCCAGCGCCGCCAGTTCCGACGACAGCGCGTCCTCATGGCCGGCCAGCTGCGCCAGCAGGCGCCACTCCCGCCGGGTGATGCCGTGAGTCTGCTCGCACAGCCTAGTCACCAACCCCCCAGCCGCCACCTGCAGACGGTGCAGGCGGTACAGGAACATCTCGTCGATCGACGCCGGCTGAGCCAGGGATGCCGGCCTCATACGGGTAATTCCCCATGATGATTGATTTCGTCCATCGTCGGTCGGTGTTCTAAAGTCGCAGACCGCCTGGCGCGGCCATGCTGCGCGCCGATGTTAGAGGAGACAAGACCATGTTGAACAGAAGGATTGCCCTAGCTGCCGCGGCCGCCGCCGCGCTCGCCCTGGGCGTTTCGGCACCCGCGCTGGCCCAGGCCGACGGCACGCTGCGCCTCATCGTGCCCTATGCGCCGGGTGGCTCCAGTGACCGCGTGGCGCGCATCGTGGGCGACAGGCTGGGGGCCAAGCTTGGCCAGACCGTGGTGGTGGAAAACAAGACCGGCGCCGGCGGCCGGCTGGCGGCGCAGCAGGTCAGGACCAGCCTGGCGAACCAGAACGTGCTGCTGCTGGCCAACCCGGCCATCATGGTGGTGGCGCCCCTCGTGTTCAAGGACGTGGGCTACGACCCGGAGGCCGACTTCCAGCCTGTCTCCATCGTCAGCGACTATGAATTCGGCTTGGCCGTGGGCTCTGCGGTGCCGGTGAAGGAGCTGTCGCACCTGCTCGCCTGGCTGCGCAGCAACCCCGCACAGGCCAACTTCGGGGTGCCGGCCACCGGCAGCCTGCCGCACTTCTTTGCGCTGATGGTGTCCGACAAGGCCAAGGTCAAGGGCCAGGTGGTGGGCTACCGCGGCTCCGGCCCGCTGATGACCGACCTGATCGGCGGTCAGGTGCCCGTGGCCTTCGACACGCTGGATTCGCTGCTGCCGCAGGCCGAGGCCGGCAAGATCCGCATCCTCGCCGCCTCGGGTGCCAGGCGATCGTCCTTCGCACCGGACGTGCCCACATTCAAGGAAGCCGGGCTGGACCTGGCCGCCAACGGCTGGAACACCTTCTTCGCGCCCAAGGGCATGCCCAAGGCGCAGGTCGACAAGCTGGCCCAGGCGATCCAGGCCGTGATGCGCGACCCCGACACGCAGAAACTGTTCAAGGAGAGCAAACTGAGCCCGGTGGTGAGTTCGCCGGCGCAGACCGCCGCCGCGATCAAGGCCTACCGCGCCCAGTGGGCGCCGGTGGTGCGCCAGTCCGGCTACCAGCCCTGAGCCGGGCGCTCGCGGGCCTGAGCCCGCACCAGAACCAGGAGACAACGACATGACACGCCTTACCACCCCGACCCTTCGCACCGCCAGCCGTGCCCTGCTGGCGCTGAGCGCCGCGCTCTGGCTGGCGCCGCTGCCCGCCGCAGCGCAGGCCGACTACCCGAACAAGCCGGTGCGCTTCGTCAACGCCTGGCCGCCCGGCGGCCCGTCGGACCTGATTGCCCGCTCCATGTCCGACGTGCTGCAGAAAAGCCTGGGCCAGCCCTTCGTGGTGGAGAACAAGCCCGGCGCCGGCGGCAACATCGGCAGCGACGCGGTGGCCAAGAGCGCGCCCGACGGCTACACGGTGCTGTTCGGCATCGATTCCACCTACACCATCAACCCGCACATCTACAAGTCCATGCCGTTCAAGCCGGGGGACCTGAAGCCGCTGATGGTGATCGCCTCGTCCGGCCTGCTGATCGGCGTGAACCCCAAGACCGGCTTCAAGACGCTGGCCGACATGGTCAAGGCGGCGCAGACGCGCTCCGTCTCGTTCAGCTCGGGCAGCAGCGGCAGCCCCGGCCACCTGGCGGCCGAGATCTTCCATGAAAGCACCGGCGGCAAGGTGCTGCACGTGCCCTACAAGGGCAACACGCCGGCCGTGACGGCCGTGCTCTCCGGCGAGGTGGACGCCGGCATCCTGGCCACGCCGGGCATGCTGCCGCACGTGAAGGCCGGCAAGATCACCGCACTGGCCGTCACCAGCCGCCAGCGCTCCACCCTGGCGCCGGACATCCCCACCGTGGCCGACCTGGGCCACAAGGAAATGGAGCAGGCCGTGTACTACGTGGCCATGGTCCCCGCCGCCACGCCCGACGCCATCGTGCAGAAGCTGCAGAAAGCCATGGCCGACGCGCTGGCCCAGCCCGAAGTGCGCCAGCGCCTGGCGGGGCTCGACCTGTTCTACGAGGGCCAGACCGGCGCCGCCGCGCAGCAGCTGTTCGACCAGCTCTCCGCCCGCTACGCCAAGGTCATCAAGGCCACCGGCATGAAGGTCGAGTGAGCACCAAAATACTTCAATTTCAATAGCTGCCTGCGCCCGCCACACAAGGGCCAGAGGCCAAAATGACCACAAAAAACCGCCCCAACTTCATCTTCATCGTGGCCGACGACCTCGGCTACGCCGACCTCGGCTGCTACGGCGGCCGCGACGCCGTGTTCGGCCCCGTCTCGCCGGTGCTGGACCGCCTGGCGCAGGATGGCCTGCTGTTCACCCAGGGCTACAGCAACTCGCCGGTATGCTCGCCCACACGCTTCGGCCTGATGACGGCGCGCTACCAGTACCGGCTGCGCGGCGCGGCAGAAGAGCCCATCAACAGCCGCAGCCGCGGCAGCACCACGCTGGGCCTGCCGCCCGAGCACCCCACCCTGCCCTCGCTGCTCAAGGGCGCCGGCTACCGCACCGCGCTGATCGGCAAGTGGCACCTGGGTTACCCGCCCACCTTCGGGCCGCTGCGCTCCGGCTACGAGGAGTTCTTCGGCCCCATGTCGGGCGGGGTGGACTACTTCAGCCACTGCGATTCGGCCGGCCGGCACGACCTCTGGTTCGGCGAGGAAGAACTGGCCGACGAAGGCTACCTGACCGACCTGCTGTCGCGCCGCGCCGTCGACTGGGTCGACCGCATGGCCGCTGGCGATGCGCCCTTCATGCTGAGCCTGCACTACACCGCCCCGCACTGGCCCTGGGAAACGCGCGAGGACGCCGGCCGCGCCCCCGCCATCAAGGACAACCTGTTCGACCTGGCGGGCGGCAACATCCACGTCTACCGCCGCATGATCCACCACATGGACGAGGGCATCGGCTGGATCGTCGAGGCGCTGCGCCGGAACGGCCAGCTCGACAACACCCTGATCGTCTTCACCAGCGACAACGGCGGCGAGCGCTTCTCCGACAACTGGCCGCTGGTCGGCGGCAAGATGGACCTGACCGAAGGCGGCATCCGCGTGCCCTGGATCGCCCACTGGCCAGCCGTGATCCGCCCCGGCGGCCAGAGCCGGCAGCTGTGCATGAGCATGGACTGGTCGGCCACCATGCTCGACGCCGCCGGCGTGGCCGCGCACCCCGACTTCCCGCTGGACGGCGTCTCCATGCTGCCGGTGCTGCGCGACGCCGCCCACAGCTTCGACCGCCCGCTGCACTGGCGCATGAACCACCGCGGCCAGCGCGCGCTGCGCCAGGGCAACTGGAAGTACCTGCGGGTGGACGGCAACGACTACCTGTTCGACATCCCGGCCGACGAGCGCGAGCGCGCCAACCAGGCCAAGAAGCAGCCCGAGCGCCTGGCCGCCATGCGCCAGGCCTGGGAAGACTGGAACGCCAGCATGCCGCCGATCCCGGAAGACGCCACCGTCAGCCTGGGCTACTCGTACAAGGACATGCCGCAGCGCTGAGGCAGCCGGCCGCGGCTTGCTTCCATCTCGATAGCTGCCGCCGCTCGCCCCGCGCCGGCTGCAGGCACTTTGGGCCTGCAAGTCACGCGGGCCGGCCGCGCCGCGGCATGACGTAACATCGCCGGTGATGCACCCCGCCCTTCGCCGTTACCTGCCCTTCCTGCGCTGGCCGCGGCCCACGGCCGGCCTGCTGCGCAACGAGGCGCTGGCGGGCCTCACCGTGGGGCTGATGATGATCCCGCAGAGCGTGGCCTACGCGCAGCTGGCGGGCATGCCGCCGGTCACGGGCATCTACGCCTCCATCCTGCCGGCGCTGGTGGCGGTGCTGTTCTCGTCGTCGCAGCGGCTGTCGGTCGGGCCGACGGCGCTGACGGCGCTGCTGATCGCCGCCTCGCTCACCGGCCTGGCCCAGCCGGGCAGCCCGCAGTGGGTCACCCTGGCGGTGTGGCTGGCGCTGCTCACCGGCCTGCTGCAGGTGGCGCTGGGCCTGGCGCGCTTCGGCTGGCTGCTCAACCTGGTCAACTCGCCGGTGCTGATGGCCTTCACGCAGGCGGCGGCGGTGCTGATCATCGGCTCGCAGCTGCCGGCCATGCTGGGCTTTGCCGGCAACTGGGAACACATGCTGCAGGCGCCTGCCCTGCACTGGGCGGCGGCGGCGTTCGGCGTGGTCACCGTGGTGGTGCTGCTGGCGGCCAAGCGCTTCAAGCCGAGCTTTCCCACCGTGCTGCTGGTGGTGCTGGCGGCCGCCGGGCTGAGCTGGGCGCTGGGCTTCGAGGCGCACGGCGGGCGCGTGGTGGGCCAGCTGCCGCAGGGCCTGCCGGGGCTGGAGCTGCCGGGCTGGCCGGGCTGGGACATGCTGGGCCAGCTGGTGCTGCCGGTGCTGGTGATCACGCTGGTGAGCTTTCTGGAAACCGCCTCGTCGGCCAAGGTGGATTCGGAGCGCAAGGGCGAGCGCTGGGACCAGGACCAGGACCTGATCGGCCAGGGGCTGGCCAAGATCGCCTCCGGCCTGTCGGGCGCGTTCGCCACCAGCTCGTCGTTCTCGCGCTCGGCGCTCAACCTGTACGCCGGCGCGCAAACGGGCTGGGCCACCATCTTCTCGGCCCTGGTGGTGCTGCTGGCGCTGCTGGTGTTCACGCCGGTGCTGCGCTTCGTGCCGCAGGCCGTGCTGGCGGCCATCGTGGTGGCGGCGGTGCTGGGGCTGCTCAAGCCGCGCGAGTTCGTGCGGCTGTGGCGCCTGGCGCGCGTGGAGGCGGTGATCGCCGCCATCACCTTCGTCATCACCCTGGTGGCGGCGCCCGAGCTGTACTGGGGCGTGCTGGCGGGCATGGTGATGTCGCTGTCGTACTTCGTGTACCAGCGGCTGCACCCGCGCATCATCGAGGTCGGCCTGCACCCCGACGGCAGCCTGCGCGACCGCCACCTGTGGCAGTTGCCGCCGCTGGCGCCGCACACCTACGCGCTGCGCATGGACGCGGCGCTGGACTTTGCCGCCGCCGGCCAGTTCGAGCGCACGGTGGGCGAGCACCTGGGCACGCACCCCGACACCGCGCACGTGGTGCTGTTCGCGCAGCCCATCAACCGCATCGACGCCACCGGGGTGGAGATCTTCATGCGCCTGCACACGCAGCTGGTGGTGCGCGGCACGGTGCTGCACATCAGCGGCATCAAGCTGCCGGTGGAACAGGTGCTGCGCGCCGCCGGTGCGCTTCACCCGTCCGAGCTGCTGCGCATGTACCGCACCGACGCCGAGACGCTGGCCGCCCTGCGCCAGCTCGGCAAGACGCCGGCCGACATCGCCGCCGCGGCCATCTAGTTGCGCTGAAAAGCTACAGAATCAATAGCTGCCTGCGCCCGCCACGCATGGGCTGGAGGCGTAAAAGACTCAAGATTCCGATGGCGGCGCAACCGCCGCCGGCTCAGCTGCGCCCGACGATGGAGGCCGTGTCGATCAGCTCTTCCAGCAGTGCCAGCGAGACCTTGCCGGACACCGAGTACGGGTCGAGCACCGCGCGGTCGGAGTACTTGAGCAGCACGTTGGCGTTGAGCTTGCTGGCGTTGACCAGGCCCATGCTCCAGCCGCCGAAGCGGCGCTGGGTGATCTCTTCATAGTCGAGCAGGACCACGTCGCGGTGGCGGGCGTCGCGCTGGATGGTGCCGTACAGGTCGCTGATGGCCTGGCGCCCACCCTCGATGGCCTGCAGGAACACGCCGTCGCCGTACACCAGGATGCCGGTGACGCCCTGGTCGTGGTTGTGCTGGCGGGCGCTCTTGAAAATGCTTTCGATGGCCGCCGCCGAGGCATCGACGGCGCGGCTGGCATAGAGCAGGCGAACGAGCATGTCAGGTCTCCAGGGCGCGACACGCGCCCACACACGATGTCACCACAGGCACCCCGCCAGCGAACGCCGTGGCCGTACTTGCAGCGGCCACTGGCGTTGTCCCCCTCCCGAAGAGAGAGGGGGGAGATGCCGCGGGCAGCTCAGGGGGTGGCTCATTTCTTCGGGATAAGGGCCAGGAATTCGCGCCGCAGGTTCATGTCCTTGAGGAACACCCCGCGCATGACGGAATTGATCATCTTGCTGTCCATGTCCTTCACGCCGCGCCAGGCCATGCAGTAGTGGGTGGCTTCCATGACGATGGCCAGCCCGTCGGGCTTGGTCTTTTCCTGGATCAGGTCGGCCAGCTGGACCACCGCCTCTTCCTGGATCTGCGGGCGCCCCATGATCCATTCGGCCAGCCGCGCGTACTTGGACAGGCCGATGACGTTGGTGTGCTCGTTGGGCATGACGCCGATCCACAGCTTGCCGATCACCGGGCACAGGTGGTGGCTGCAGGCGCTGCGCACGGTGATGGGGCCGACGATCATCAGCTCGTTGAGCCGCTCGGCGTTGGGGAACTCGGTGATGGGCGGCGCCTGCACGTAGCGGCCGCCGAACACTTCCTTCAGGTACATCTTGGCCACGCGGCGCGCGGTGGCGGCGGTGTTGTGGTCGCCCTGGGTGTCGATCACCATGCTCTGCAGCACGTCTTCCATCTTGACGGCGACTTCGTCGAGCAGGCGCTCCAGCTCGCCCGGCTCGATGAACTCGGCGATGTTGTCGTTGGCATGGAAGCGCCGGCCGGCCGCGCGCACGCGCTCGCGGATCTTCACCGAGACGGGTGTGCCCTCGTCCTCGGCGGTGGTGTCGGGCGGGAGATCGGGTCTGGGTTTCATGGTCTGGCTGGATGGTAACAGGCGCCTTGTTGCACCCAGGATTCATGGTGTTTTTGGCATCTGGCCCACAATTGGCGGGCGCAGGCAGCTATCAAAAACATAGTAACCGATGCCGCTGGATGCGCAGCGGGGCTCACATCCGGAACTCGGCGATCAGCGGCAGGTGGTCGGACATGCGGTGCCACACGCGCCCGCGCGGCGCCATCAGCCCGATCGGCCGCAGGCCGCGGGCGTAGATGTGGTCGAGCTGCACCACCGGCAGGCGCGAGGGGTAGGTGTAGGTGCGCGGGCCCTCGAAACCGTGCAGCGCGTCCTGCGCCAGCACCCGCTGCACGCGCGAGCCCCAGTCGTTGAAGTCGCCCGCCACCACCACCGGCGCGCCGGCCGGTATCTCGCGCTGGATGTAGCGCCGCACCTGCTCGGCCTGGCGTCGCCGGCTGGCCGGGATGAGGCCGAAGTGCACCACGATCACGTGCACCGGCTGCCCGGTGACCAGCACCTCCACATGCAGCAGGCCGCGCTGCTCGAAGCGGTGGTCGGACATGTCCTCGTGCCGGTGGCCGCTCACCGGCCAGCGCGACAGCAGCGCGTTGCCGTGCTCGCCGTGCCGGGTGAAGGCGTTGGTCACGTAGACCGCCTCATAGCCCTCGGGCGCCAGGAAGTCGGCCTGCGGCAGCTCGGGCCAGCGGGTGAAGTAGCCGGCCTCGCGGTGGTTCAGGCGCCGCACTTCCTGCAGGCAGACGATGTCGGCGTCCAGCGTTTCCACGGCCAGCGCCAGGTTGTGGATCTCCAGCCGCCGCGCCGGGCCCAGGCCCTGCACGCCCTTGTGGATGTTGTAGGTGGCCACGCGCAGCACGGACGGGTCGCTGTCGGGCGCGCTTCACGCAAGGGGCGGGTGGAACAGGTGGCTCTCGCTCATGCGCCCGCCCCTTGCGTGAAGCGCGGCAGCAGCAGCAATGCCTCGGCGTTGGAGGGCGAAAAGCAGCGCCCCGCCGCCTCGCGCCAGGGCAACCAAAGGCTGGCCGTGTGCTCGCGCGGCGCCAGGCGCACCGGCAGCACGCCCGGCACGCGCAGGCCGAACACGCGTTCGCGGTTGCGCGTGACGCCGGGGGCATAACGCCAGCGCCAGTCGGGGTAGATGTCGTACACGTTCTCGAGCTGCCAGTCGCGCAGTTCGCAGCCGGGGGCCAGGGCGTCGATACCGGTTTCCTCGGCCACCTCGCGCACGGCCGTATCGTGCAGGGGTTCGCCGGGCCAGTCCTTGCTGCCGGTGACCGACTGCCAGTGGCCGGGCGCGTCGGCGCGGTTCATCAGCAGCACCTGCAGGTCGGGGGTGTGGATCACCACCAGCACCGATTCGGGCACCTTCCAGGGCTTCGCCGCCGGCGCTTCGGCGGGAGCGGCGACAACCGGCGCGGGGCTCATGGCCGTGGCGGATCTGCGGGCGCTGGGAGGCGGGATCAGCGCCGCCCCATCAGCGCGTTGACCAGCGGCCGCACGCGCTGGAACACCTGCCAGCCCGACCAGAGCCGCAGCCCCAGCGACAGCGCGCGCCGGGGCCGCACCACCACCGCGCCCAGCACGGCGGCGCCGGCCACGGCCAGCAGCTCGGGGTGGCTGCGCATCCAGCCGGTGCCGGCCTGCACGCGGTCGGCCAGGCGCAGCGCGGGGCGCGCCACCTGGGCGCGCACGGCGATCTGCTCGCGCAGCTGGGCGGAGCGCACGCGAAGCTGTTGACGTCGGGCAAACAGATCCTCGAATTCGGGGGCGCTCACCGGCCGGCCCTCCGCGCCGTGCGCGTCGGAACCGGTGTGACAGCGCAGCCCACTGCTCTCATGGCTGCATGCGCTCCTTGTCACGCTGCAGCTCGGCCCGGGTCGCCGCGAACATGCGCGCGCCCTGCTTGAAGCGTGAGCGCGCCAGCACCAGCAGCACGAAGCCGCCGCCCAGGAACAGCGCGGTGAACACCGCCAGCGCCAGCTCGCGATGGGTGTCCCAGAGCAGCACGGTGATGAAGATCGACAGGAAGATCAGCCCGAAGCTGAGCAGCACCACGGCAAAGGCGCCCAGCATCAGCATCCAGACCAGGCGCGCGGTTTCCAGCCGCGCCTCGACCGTGAACAGTTCCAGGCGCACCTGCACCAGCTCGATCACGTCGGCCAGCAACAGCCGGACGCGGCTGGCGGTGCTGGGAGATTCCTGGCTGGATGGCATGGAGGGGGTGAGCAGCGGCTGGGGCAGGCGATCACGCCACCCCGCGACGGGTGTCCGCCACAGGGTGATCGAGGAGGCGCCAGAGCGCCCTCATCGGCGAAAAAACTTCAGCGACGCGTGCCGAGCAGCACACCGATCAGCAGACCCAGCGCGGCGGCGGCGCCGATGGACGACCAGGGGTTGTCGTGCACGTAGTCGTCGGTCGCCGCGGCGGCCTGACGGGCGCGTTCGCGGCCGGCGGCGGTGGCGTCGGCCAGCTTTTCACGGGCGACCGCCAGGTTTTCCTTGGCGCGCGCACGCAGGTCGGCCATCTTGCTGTCGGTCTGGCCAGCAGTGGCGGCCAGCAGGTCTTCGGCGTCGGAAATCACGCGGCGCAGGTTGGACACGAGCTGTTCCTTGGTTTCCACGGCAGAGTCAACGAGGTCGGACATGCACTTCTCCTTGAAGGTGATGCCACATCGTAGCCCAAAGCCGGGGCACCACCCGTAGGACGGTGGCGCAAGCGGGGCCGCGCGCCCCTGCGCAGAGGTTCAAGATCAGATGGCCGCGGAGCAGGCCAGGCCAGCGACCGCCGTGGCCGGGCTTGAACCGGCCACTGGCGGTGCCCCCTCGCGAAGCAAGAGGGGGAAGGCGCGTCAGCGACTCAGGGGGGTGTCCTGTTCAACCCGGGTTGCGCAAGCGGATGTGCAGTTCGCGCAACTGCTTCTCGTCCACCAGGCTGGGCGCCTGGGTGAGCAGACACTGGGCGCGCTGGGTCTTGGGGAAGGCGATCACGTCGCGGATGGACTCGGCGCCCGTCATCAGCGTGACCAGGCGGTCGAGGCCGAAGGCCAGGCCGCCGTGCGGGGGCGCGCCGTACTGCAGCGCGTCCAGCAGGAAGCCGAACTTGACCTGCGCGTCTTCCGGCGTGATGTTGAGCGCGTCGAACACCTTCTTCTGCACTTCGGCGCGGTGGATACGCACCGAGCCGCCGCCCAGCTCCCAGCCGTTCAGCACCATGTCGTAGGCCTTGGCCACGCAGCGGCCGGGGTCGCTGTCCATGTAGTCCTCGTGGCCGTCCTTCGGGCTGGTGAAGGGGTGGTGCATGGCGTTCCAGCGGCCCTCTTCCTCGTCGTACTCGAACATCGGGAAGTCCACCACCCACAGCGGCGCCCACCGGCTCTCGAACACGCCGGTCTTCCTGGCGAAGTCGGAGTGGCCGATCTTCAGGCGCAGCGCGCCGATGCCATCGTTGACCACCTTGGCCTTGTCGGCGCCGAAGAACAGGATGTCGCCGCTCTGCGCGCCGGTGCGCTGCAGGATTTCGGCGATGGCGGCGTCGTGCAGGTTCTTCACGATGGGCGACTGCAGGCCGTCGCGCCCCTTGGCGGCGTCGTTCACCTTGATCCAGGCCAGGCCCTTGGCGCCGTAGATCTTGACGAACTCGGTGTAGCCGTCGATCTCGCCGCGGCTCATCTCGCCGCCGCCCGGCACGCGCAACGCGACCACGCGGCCGCCCGGCGTGGTGGCCGGGCCGCTGAAGACCTTGAAGTCCACGTCCTTCATCACGTCGGTGAGCTCGGTGAACTCGAGCCTGACGCGCAGGTCGGGCTTGTCGGAGCCGAAGCGGTGCATGGCTTCGGCATACGGCATCACCGGGAACTCACCCAGGTCCACGCCCAGCGCCACCTGGAACACGTGCTTGATCATGCCCTGGAACAGGTCCCGGATCTCCTGCTCGCCAAGGAACGAGGTCTCGATGTCGATCTGCGTGAACTCGGGCTGGCGGTCGGCGCGCAGGTCTTCGTCGCGGAAGCACTTGGTGATCTGGTAGTAGCGGTCGAAGCCGGACACCATCAGCAGCTGCTTGAACAGCTGAGGCGACTGCGGCAGCGCGAAGAAGTGGCCGTCGTGCACGCGGCTGGGCACCAGGTAGTCGCGCGCGCCCTCGGGCGTGCTCTTGGTGAGCATGGGCGTCTCGATGTCGACGAAGCCGTGCTCGTCCAGGAAGCGGCGCACCGCCATCGCCACCTTGTAGCGCAGCATCAGGTTGCGCTGCATCACCGGGCGGCGCAGATCCAGCACGCGGTGGGTGAGGCGCGTGGTTTCCGACAGGTTCTCGTCGTCGAGCTGGAACGGCGGTGTGACCGATGGGTTGAGCACCTTCAGCTCGTGGCACAGCACCTCGATCTTGCCGCTCTTGAGGCTGTCGTTGGTGGTGCCTTCCGGGCGCGCGCGCACCAGGCCCTTGACCTGCACGCAGAACTCGTTGCGCAGTTCCTCGGCCACCTTGAACATCTCCGGGCGGTCCGGGTCGCACACCACCTGCACGTAGCCTTCGCGGTCGCGCAGGTCGACGAAGATCACACCGCCGTGGTCGCGCCGGCGGTTGACCCAGCCGCACAGGGTGACGGTCTGGCCGATCAGCGCTTCGGTCACCAGACCGCAGTAGTGGCTGCGCATGGGCGCGGGGGCTGTGGTGGACATGGACATGCTTTCAGGGAGAAACGGATGAGCCTGAGGCCGACGCCTCGGCCTCCGGCGGGTTGAGCGGGCCAGTGATGCCGGGCACCTGCGGCACGGGCGCCGGCTCGCCCGGCGGCGGTGGCGGCACGTGCACGGGTGGCGCCACCACGCCCATGGAAATGACGTACTTGAGCGCTTCGTCCACGCTCATCTTGAGTTCCACCACGTCGGCCCGCGGCACCATCAGGAAGAAGCCCGAGGTGGGGTTGGGGGTGGTGGGCACGTAGATGCTGATGTAGTCGCCAGCCAGGTAGCGGGCGACCTCGCCCCCCGGCTTACCAGTGAGGAAGGCGATGGTCCAGGCGCCCTGGCGCGGGTACTGCACCAGCACCGCCTTGGAGAAGGCCTGCCCGGAACCGGAAAACAGCGTGTCCGACACCTGCTTGACGCTGGAATAGATGCTCCGCACCACCGGGATGCGTGTCATCAGCCGGTCCCACTGGCGCAGCCACCACTGGCCGAACATGTTGGCCACGAACAGGCCGGTGGCGAACACCACGATGGCCACCAGGATCACGCCCAGGCCGGGGATGTGCCGCAGCCGCTCGCCCAGCACCGACAGGCCGGGGATCATGGCCTCCAGCGCCGACAGCACCCCCAGGAAGATGCCGTCCAGGATGCCCACCAGCCACAGCAGCACCCACACGGTGATGCCCATGGGCAGCCACACCAGCAGGCCGGTGATGAAGTACTGCTTGATGCGGGACATGGGCGGGGGTTCCGTCGGGCGAAAAGCGGCGCGGCCTCAGTCGGCCGATGGCTTGGTGGCAGGCGCCGGGCTGGCAGCGGGCGCAGGCGAAGCAGCCGGTGCCGGGGTGGGCGCCGCGCTGTCCGGTTTGGTGCCGCCCGTGTCGCCGCTCTTGGCGGCATCGCCGCTGCCGGAGCCCTTGTCCGCCGTCTTGCCCTGGCCGCCCTTGCCGTCGCGGAAGTCCGTCACATACCAACCGGAGCCCTTGAGCTGGAAGCCGGCGGCCGTGATCTGCTTCTGGAACGCAGGCGCGCCGCAGGACGGGCAGACCGTCAGCGGCGGATCGGAGATCTTCTGCAGCACATCCTTGGCAAAGCCGCAGGTGGCGCACTTGTAGGCGTAGATGGGCATGGCGTCACGACAGGGAAATCGCGCAAAACTTTTAATTATAGTTTCGCCCCCTGCCCAGCGCTTGCAGAGCGCCCCCGCCAGCTACAGGTGCCTCAGTTACAGCCCCGAATTGCGGCCCGGCTCGGGAAACCCGCCTGACGAGCCTCGTCAGGCCGGAAACAGCCGCCGGGCACCGTGGCGCCCGGCCCGGAAGAGGCTCAGGCTGCAGCGCTGCCTTCGAAATGGTGCACGTGGCCCTTGTGGTCCGCCACCCATTGCGGCGCCAGCGATCCGGCGAACATGCCGATCAGCGCCGCCAGCAGACCGGCCAGTTGCTGCGGGAAGGCCTCGTGCAGCATCGGGCTGCCCGCGAACAGGAGCCACACCCCGATGCCCAGCACCACCGCGAGCAGCGCGCCCTGCGTGGTCGCGCGGTGCCAGTACAAGCCGAACACCAGCGGCACGAAGGCCCCCACGAGGGGCACCTGGTAGGCACCCGACACCAGGTCGTAGATCGACGAGCCCTTCATGGTGATGGCGTAGGTCAGCACGCAGCCGGTGAACACCAGCACGCTGATGCGCATCGCCTTCAGTGTCTGTGCGTCGCTCATGCCCGGATGCAGGTTGCGCAGGATGTTTTCCACGAAGGTGGTGGAAGGCGCCAGCAGCGTGGCCGAGGCAGTGGACATGATGGCCGACAGCAGCGCGCCGAAGAAGGCCACCTGCAGCAGCACGGGCATGTGGGCCATCACCAGCGTGGGCAGGATCTTCTGCGGATCGTCCTTCAGCAGCGCAGGCGTCTCGGGCATCACCAGCACCGCGGCGGTGACCACGAACATCGGGATGAAGGCGAACGCCAGGTACAGCAGGCCGCCGATGACCGGGCCACGCCGGGCGGTCTCCGCACTGTCGGACGACATCACGCGCTGGAACACGTCCTGCTGCGGGATGGAGCCCAGCATCATGGTGATGCCGGCGGCGAAGAAGAAGATCCAGTCCTTGGTGCTGCCGCTGGTGGGGAAAAACTGGAATTTGCCCTGGCTGGCCGCGAAGTCGATCACCTTGCCGGCACCGCCGGCCATGTCGGCGGCGAACCAGGCGATGGCCACTAGCCCGACGCCGATGACGATCATCTGCACGAAATCCGTCAGCGCCACCGACCACATGCCGCCGAACAGCGTGTAGACCAGCACCACCGCGGTCCCGATCACCATGCCCCAGGTCACGGTGATGGCGCCGTCGCTCAGCAGGTTGAACACCAGCCCCAGCGCCGTGATCTGCGCCGCCACCCAGCCCAGGTAGGAGAACAGGATGATGAGCGAGCACACCACCTCGATCGTCCGGCCGAAGCGCTGGCGGTAATAGTCGCCGATGGTGATCAGGTTGCGCTTGTACAGGCGGTAGGCGAAGAACAGGCCCACCAGCACCAGGCACATGGAGGCGCCGAACGGGTCTTCCACCACGCCGCCCAGGCCTTCGCGCACGAACTGGGCCGACACGCCGAGCACCGTTTCCGAGCCGAACCAGGTGGCAAAGGTGGTGGCGATGATCACCGGCAGCGGCAGGTTGCGGCCGGCCACCGCGTAGTCGGCGGTGTTGTGCACCCGGCGCGCGGCCATCAGGCCGATGGCGATCGAGCCCAGCAGGTACAAGACGATGAAGCTTACCAACATGCTTTTTCCTCTGTCCTGGCCCGGACCCACACTCCAGATGGTTGAAACCAGCCCACAAATGCTACCCTTGTGATAGCTGCCTGCGCTTGCCGTGATTGGGCTGGACCCGGATATTACCCAATAAACCGCAAACGTACGATCAGCTGCATGACCAGCAGCCCCAGCACGAAACCGATGCCGCCGTAGATGATCGCCTGCAGCAGACGGTTGGTGCGGCGCTGCTCGGCCATCATCTGGCGCAGCTCGCGCCGCAGGTCGTCCACCGGGCGCTGCTGCAGGTAGCCGTGCAGCAGGCGCGGCATGTCGGGCAGCATGCGGGCGTAGTACGGCGCCTGTTCCTTCAGCTCGCGCCAGAAGCGGCGCGGCCCCACCTGCTCCAGCATCCACTTCTCCAGGAACGGCTTGGCGGTGTGCCACAGGTCCAGGTCCGGGTCGAGCTGGCGGCCCAGGCCTTCCACGTTGAGCAGCGTCTTCTGCAGCAGCACCAGCTGCGGCTGGATCTCCACGTTGAAGCGGCGCGAGGTCTGGAACAGCCGCATCAGCACCATGCCGAGCGAGATTTCCTTCAGCGGCCGGTCGAAGTAGGGCTCGCACACGCTGCGGATGGCCGCCTCCAGCTCGTCGATGCGGGTGTCTTGCGGCACCCAGCCGCTCTCGACGTGCAGTTCGGCCACGCGCTTGTAGTCGCGCCGGAAGAAGGCCGTGAAATTCTGCGCCAGGTACTCCTTGTCGGTCTGCGTGAGCGTGCCCACGATGCCGAAGTCCAGCGAGATGTAGCGCCCGAAGGTGGCCGGTTCCACGCTGACCATGATGTTGCCCGGGTGCATGTCGGCATGAAAGAAGCCGTCACGGAACACCTGGGTGAAGAAGATGGTCACGCCGTCGCGCGCCAGCTTGGGGATGTCGACCCCCGCCGCGCGCACGCGTTCGACCTGGCCGATCGGGATGCCGTGCATGCGTTCCATCACGATCACGTCGGAGCGGCACAGGTCCCAGAACATCTCGGGGACCAGCACCAGATCCAGCCCCGCCATGTTGCGGCGCAGCTGGGCGGCGCTGGCCGCCTCGCGCACCAGGTCCAGCTCGTCGTGCAGGTACTTATCGAACTCGCCCACCACCTCGCGCGGCTTCAGGCGCTTGCCGTCGGCCGACAGGCGCTCCACCCAGCGCGCCATCATGTGGATCAGGTCCAGATCCTGCTCGATCACCTTCAGCATGCCGGGCCGCAGCACCTTCACCGCCACCTCGCGCTCGCGGCCGTTCTTGTCGGTCAGGGTGGCGAAATGCACCTGGGCGATCGACGCGCTGGCCACCGGCTGGCGCTCGAAGCTGGTGAACAGACTCGTCAGCGGGCGCCGGAAGGCGCGCTCGATGGTGGCGATGGCCACGTCGGCCGGAAACGGCGGCACGCGGTCCTGCAACAGCGCCAGCTCGTCGGCGATGTCGGGCGGCAGCAGGTCGCGCCGCGTCGACAGCACCTGGCCGAACTTGACGAAGATCGGCCCGAGCCGCTCCAGCGCCTCCCGCAGCCGCTGGCCGCGCGGCGCCGACAGGTCGCGCCCGATGGAAGCAATGCGCGCCAGGCCCCGCAGCCACGGCTTCTGGAAGCTGGTGAGCACCAGCTCGTCGAGCCCGTAGCGCAGCGAGACCCAGACGATGGTGACGGCCCGGCCGACGCGCCTCATGCGGCGGACCTCACGAACCGGCTTGGTCGGAACCGTCGCGTGCAGCGCCGGGCGCGCGGGCGCTCACGCCGGCTACGAACTTGTGCAGCGCTTCGCGCGCGCCGCGGCCGATGCTGGCCAGCGTGTGCGCCGGCGCGTCACCGATGAGGCGCGCCAGGTCTTCCTCGGCGTCCCAGCGCACGTGGTCGACCAGCCAGTTCACCTCGGCGGCGAACTGCACGTCGCCCTCGATGCGCACCGCCGGCCGCTCGCCGCGCAGCGCCTCGCGCGCGATGGAAAACGGCGATTCGTCGGTCACGGTAAGCAGCAGATCGGGTTTGGCGGAAGGCGCCAGCTCCAGCAGGCCGGCCGGCGTGGCCGCCAGCTGCAGCGAGAAGCCGCGCCACTGCGCCCGCACCACGCGCCCCTTCTGGCGCGCCAGCCGCGCCTGGGCCTCGGGCTCCTGCATCAGCACGTGGTTGAGGAACAGCACCAGGCGATGCTGCGACTCATCCACCAGCCAGTCGGGCGGCTGGATGCGCTCGGCCAGCTTGCCGAGCGCATCCGCCAGTGACGAAAAAGGGGACGATGTAGCCATGTCCCCGATTATTCATGCAAACGGACAGGAAAAAGGGCGGCACGCGGCCGCCCTTTTTCAGCGCCTGCCGGCACCGGAGTTCACTGCATGGCCTGCACGCCGGCCACCAGCCAGCCGCCCGGGCCCTGGCGCGGCTTGGTCATGTTCCAGACCTCGCGGAACGGGCTGGGCCCGGCCGAGCCGTCCTCGCGGATCATGCCGCTGAACTCCACGCTGGCCAGGTAGACGTCGGGCAGTTCCTCGATGCCGAGCAGCTGGGCTTCCAGCATGACCACGTCGGTCTGGCTCCCCTGGCCGGGGGCCTCGCGCTCGCGCTCGGCCAGCTGGTTCCTGATCTCGGACAGCATCTCGTCGGTCATCATGGCGCGCAGGGCCGGGATGTCGCCCTTGTCCCAGGCCGCCTGCAGGGTGATGAAGTTGCGCTTGGCCGCGGCCGTGAAGCCGGCGATGTCGAAATCGGCCGGGACGCCCCAGGTCTGCGGGCCCGACAGCGCCGAGCCGATGATGGAGCCGCCCGCCGCCGCGCCCTCGAAGCGGGTGGAGGCGCTCTCCCACGGGCGGGCCGAAGCGTCGTTGCCCACCTTGGCCGGGCTGTATTGGGGTGGCGTGGCCGGGGTGCCGGCGCCCGCGCCCTGGTAGGCCATGGGCTGGCCCTGCGCTGCGCCGCGGCGGCGCAGCATGTTGAACACCGCCAGGCCAACCATGACCAGCAGCAGGATCAGCAGCACGTTGCCGAAGGCCGCGCCGAGCCCGAGGCTATGGGCCAGCCAGGCCAGCCCCAGGCCGGCGGCAATGCCGCCCAGCATGCTGCCCCAGGGCTTGCGGGTGGCCGCGGCGGCCGCACCGGTGGCGCCCGCGGCACCGGCGGTGGTGGCGCTCTGGCCGGGGTTGGCGGGTGCGGCGGGTGGCGTGGCCTGGCGCTGCGTCACGTTGGCCGACTGGCGGCCGAACGACTTGCCGCCGCCCATGCGCCGCGCCTCGGCGTCGAACGTGAAGGCGCCGAACATCACCATGGCCATCAGCAGCGTGAGCAGCCTGTTAGCAATGTTTCTGAGCGTCATCTGTGTGCCTCCTGGTCTTGCAGTGCCGGGTGCCGCCCTGGCGGGCAGCCCGGCTTTGTGGGTTGATCTGAAAGAGAGCCCGGGGATGCCGGCTTCAGCCGCACTGGATGCCCACGTGCAGCGCCACCACCCCACCGGTCAGGTTGTGGAAATCCACATGCCCGAAACCATTGAGCTTCATCAACGCCTTTAGTTCCTGCTGATCGGGGTGCATGCGGATGGATTCGGCCAGGTAACGGTAGCTGGACTCGTCGCCGGCCACCCACTTGCCCAGGCGCGGCAGCACGCTGAACGAATACACGTCATACGCCTTCTGCAGCGGCTTGGCGACGCGGGAGAACTCCAGCACCATCAGTTTGCCGCCTTTCCTGAGCACGCGCGCCATCTCGCGCAGGGCGGCGTCCTTGTGGGTCATGTTGCGCAGCCCGAAGGCCACGCTGACGAGGTCGAAGTGGCCGTCCGGGAACGGCAGCTTCTCGGCGTCGCAGACCACGGTGGGCAGGGTCACGCCGGCGTCGATCAGCCGGTCGCGGCCGGTGCGCAGCATGGCTTCGTTGATATCGGTGTGCACCACCTGACCGGTGGGCCCCACCTTCTTCGAGAACGCCAGCGCCAGATCGCCCGTGCCACCGGCGATGTCCAGCACGCGCTGGCCCGGCTGCACGTTGGCCACGCCCACGGTGTAGGCCTTCCACAGCCGGTGCAGGCCCGCGGACATGAGGTCGTTCATCAGGTCGTAGCGCGATGCCACGGAATCGAACACGCCGCGCACGCGCCGCGCCTTGTCGTCCTCGTCGACGGTTTCGTAGCCGAAATGGGTGCTGCTCATGATGGTGGCAATGGTAGCGGCCCGCGTGGACGCCCGGCCGGCAAGGGGCGCCGTGGTACGACGCACCCTGGTTTCAATGACAAAAAGTGCCTCCAGCCCTTTTGTGACGGGCGCAGGCAGCTATGGTTTTCATACCATCCGGTTTGCTTCAGTGGCCGCAGCCCGAAGCCGGCCTGGCGGCCATGGGGGCGTCGCGGTCCACGCCGGCGGCGGCCAGGCGCTCCTCGTACTGCTGCCACAGCGCTTCCTGCTGGGAGCCGAGAAAGCGCAGATAGTCCCAGGTGAAGATGCCGGTGTCGTGGCCGTCGGAGAAGCTGGGCTGGATGGCGTAGTGGCCCACCGGCTCGACGCGGCTGATGGTCACATCGCGCTTGCCGGTCTGCAGCGTCTCCTGCCCCGGCCCGTGGCCCTGCACCTCGGCCGAGGGCGAGTACACGCGCATCAGCTCGAACGGAATGCGGTAGCGCTTGCCGCCCTGGAAGGCCACTTCCAGCACACGCGATTTGGCGTGCACGACCATCGCCTCGGGCACGGCGGCGGCGCGGGCTGCGGGGTTGGGCGCGTTCATGGCGGATCGGCTCCTGGCAGGGCAAAACGCCATTGTGCCCTCTGGCGGCGCGCCCCACAGGGGCTCGGGTATAGTGACTTCGGCATGAACATCTCCCGCCTGCAACGCACCGTTTTCCTGCTGCTGCTGGCGGCGGTGACGGCGGCGTTTGTGTGGGTGCTGTCGCCCTTCTTCGGCGCGGTGTTCTGGGCGGTGGCGCTGACGCTGCTGTTCCACGGGGTGTTCGAGCGCATCAGCGCCCGGGTGGGCCGGCGGCGCAACGTGGCGGCCATCCTCACGCTGCTGCTGGTGATCCTGATCGTGGTGGTGCCCATGGTGCTGGTGGGCAGCGCGATCATCGACGAGCTGGCCAGCGTCACGCAGCGGGTGCGTTCGGGCGAGATCAACTTCCGCGCCTATTTCACGCAGATCGTCGACGCCATGCCGCACTGGCTGACCGACCAATTGGGCCGCTTTGGCGTGTTCAACGTGCAGGACGCCATCGACAAAATCTCGGCCACGCTGCTGGCCGGCGGCCAGGCGCTGACCACCAAGGTGGTGACGATCGGCCAGAACACGCTGATCTGGCTGGTCAACCTGGGCATCATGCTCTACCTGCTGTTCTTCTTCCTGCGCGACGGGCGCGCGCTGGCCGGGCTGATCCGCCGCTCGACCCCGATGTCGGAAGAGCAGACGCAGGCGCTGCTCGGCAAGTTCGCCACCGTGGTGCGCGCCACCGTCAAGGGCACCATCGTGGTGGCGCTGGTGCAGGGCGTGCTGGGCGGCCTGGCGCTGTGGGTGGTGGGCATCCATGGCGCGGTGGTGTGGGGTGCGCTGATGGCGCTGCTTTCGCTGGTGCCGGCGGTGGGCAGCGCGCTGATCTGGGCGCCGGTGGCGATCTACCTGCTGGCCACGGGCTCCATCGCGCAGGGCGTGGGCCTGATCGCCTGGGGCGTGCTGGCCATCGGCATGGTGGACAACCTGTTGCGCCCCATCCTCGTGGGCAAGGACACCAAGCTGCCCGACTGGGTGGTGCTGCTGACCACCATCGGCGGCATCTCGCTGATGGGCATCAGTGGCTTCGTGATCGGCCCGGTGATCGCCGCGCTGTTCATGGCCGCCTGGGGCCTGTTCGACCAGGAGCGCGGCCAGTTGCTCGAGCGGCCGCCGGAATCCTGAAGGCCCGGCCCGTCGGCTGGCGGCCTCAGACCAGCACGCGCTCGATGCCGCCCGCGTTGGCCCTGTCGACGTACTCGCGCATCCAGTTCTCGCCCAGGATGTGGCGCGCCATCTCGACCACGATGTAGTCGGCTTCCAGCAGGCCGTTGCTCAGGTCGTCCTCGTAGCGCTTGAGGCCCTGCAGGCAGCTCGGGCAGCTGGTGAGGATCTTCACGTTGTCCTTCTCGCCCACGGCGCCGCCGGCACGCAGCTCGGCCTCGCCCTTGCGGATCTCTTCTTCCTTGCGGAAGCGCACCTGGGTGGAAACGTCCGGCCGGGTCACGCCCAGCGTGCCGCTTTCGCCGCAGCAGCGGTTGCTCTTGAGCACCTGCTCGCCCACCAGCGCCTTGACGGTCTTCGTGGAGTCCTGCAGCTTCATGGGGTTGTGGCAGGGCTCGTGGTACAGGTAGGCGCCCTTGCCTTCCAGCCTGATGCCTTTTTCCAGCAGGTATTCGTGGATGTCGATGATGCGGCAGCCAGGGAAGATCTGCCCGAATTCATAGCCGGCGATCTGGTCGTAGCAGGTGCCGCAGCTCACCACCACGGTCTTGATGTCCAGATAGTTGAGCGTGTTGGCCACGCGGTGCAGCAGAACCCGGTTGTCGGTGATCATCTTCTCGGCCACGTCGAACTGCCCGCTGCCGCGCTGCGGGTAGCCGCAGCATACGTAGCCCGGCGGCAGCACGGTCTGCACGCCGGCGTGCCACAGCATGGCCTGGGTCGCCAGGCCGACCTGGCTGAACAGGCGCTCGGAGCCGCAGCCGGGGAAGTAGAACACCGCCTCGGTATCGGCCGAGGTGGCTTTCGGATCGCGGATCACCGGCACGTAGGCGCGGTCCTCGATGTCGAGCAGCGCGCGCGCCGTCTTGCTGGGCAGCCCGCCCGGCAGCTTCTTGTTGACGAAGTGGATCACCTCCTCACGCAGCGGCGGCTTGCCGACGGTGGCGGGCGGATGGCGCGTCTGCTGCCGGCCGGCCACCTTGAAGAAGTCCACCGCCGCGCGCTGCGCCTTGAAGGCCACGCCGGTCATGGCGGCACGGGTGGTGTTGATCACGCGCGGGTCGGTCGCGTTGAGGAAGAACATGGCCGCCGCGTTGCCGGGGCGGAAACTCTTCTTGCCCATCTTGCGCAACAGGTTGCGCATGTTCATGGTGACGTCGCCGAAATCGATCTTCACCGGGCAGGGCGAGAGGCACTTGTGGCACACCGTGCAGTGGTCGGCCACGTCCTCGAACTCTTCCCAGTGCTTGAGGCTCACGCCGCGGCGCGTCTGCTCCTCGTACAGGAAGGCCTCGATCAGCAGCGAGGTGGCCAGGATCTTGTTGCGCGGGCTGTACAGCAGGTTGGCGCGCGGCACGTGCGTGCTGCACTCGGGCTTGCACTTGCCGCAGCGCAGGCAGTCCTTGACCGAATCGGCGATGGCGCCGATGTCGCTCTGCTGCATGATGATCGACTCGTGCCCCATGAGCCCGAAGCTGGGCGTGTAGGCATTGGTCAAATCGGCCGCAAGCCCTTTGGTGGCGGGCGCAGGCAGCTTCTGATTCCGTAGCAACTTGCCGCGGTTGAAACGGCCTTCCGGGTCGACGCGCTGCTTGTAGTCGGCGAACGGCGCCAGCTCCTCGTCGCTCAGGTACTGCAGCTTGGTGATGCCGATGCCGTGCTCGCCCGAGATCACGCCGCCCAGACCGCGCGCCAGCACCATGATGCGGTCCACGGCCTCGTGCGCCGTCTGCAGCATGGCGTAGTTGTCGCTGTTGACGGGGATGTTGGTGTGCACGTTGCCATCGCCGGCGTGCATGTGCAGCGCCACCCAGACCCGGCCCTTGAGCACGCGGCGGTGGATGGCGGCCACCTCTTCCATCAGCGGTGCGAAGGCGCTGCCGCCGAAGATGCTGCGCAGCGGCGCGCGGATCTGCGTCTTCCAGCTGGCGCGCAGCGTGTGGTCCTGCAGTTGCGGGAACAGCGTGCCGACGTCCCGCAGCCAGCCCTGCCACTGCTCGCGCGCCTCGCGCACCGCGGCCAGCGCCTGGGCCACGCGCTCTTCCAGCAGCTCGGGCGACGGCGCCTCGGCGCCCTCTTCCGGCTTGCCCAGCGGCAGGTGGCCGCGGGTGAAAAAGGCTTCCAGCTCGCCCGCCAGCTCGATCTTGTTGCGCAGGGAAAGCTCGATGTTGATGCGCTCGATGCCGTCGGTGTACTCGGCCATGCGCGGCAGCGGGATCACCACGTCTTCGTTGATCTTGAAGGCGTTGGTGTGGCGGCTGATGGCGGCCGTCTTCTTGCGGTCGGCCCAGAATTTCTTGCGCGCGTCGGCGCTGACGGCCGTGAAGCCTTCGCCCGAGCGCGAGTTCGCGATGCGCACCACCTCGCTGGCCGCGCGCGCCACGGCGTCCGGGTCGTCACCGGTGATGTCGCCCACCAGCACCATCTTGGGCAGCCCGCCGCGCTTGGACTTGGTGGTGTAGCCCACCGCGCGCAGGTAACGGTCGTCCAGGTGCTCCAGGCCGGCCAGCAGGGTGCCGCTGCGGCCCGCCTCGGCGAACATGAAGTCCTTGATCTCGACGATGCTGGGCACCGCGTCCTTGGCGTTGCCGAAGAACTCCAGGCAGACGGTGCGGGTGTGCTCCGGCATGCGGTGCAACACCCAGCGCGCGCTGGTGATCAGGCCGTCGCAGCCTTCCTTCTGCACGCCGGGCAGGCCGGCCAGGAACTTGTCGGTCACGTCCTTGCCCAGGCCTTCCTTGCGGAAGGTGGCGCCGGGGATGTCCAGCCGCTCGGTCTTGAGCAGCTTCTTGCCGCTGGCATCGAAGGTCTTGAGCTCGAAGCTGGCAACCTCGGCGTCGTGGATCTTGCCCAGGTTGTGGTTCAGGCGCGTGACCTCCAGCCACTGCGCCTCGGGCGTGACCATGCGCCAGCTGGCCAGGTTGTCCAGCGCCGTGCCCCACAGCACGGCTTTCTTGCCGCCGGCGTTCATGGCGATGTTGCCGCCGATGCAGCTGGCCTCGGCGCTGGTCGGGTCGCAGGCGAACACCAGGCCGGCGGCCTCGGCCGCGTCGGCCACGCGCTGCGTCACCACGCCGGCCTCGGTATGGATGGTGGCCACCTCCCGCTGAAGCCCCGGCAGCTGCACGCGCTCGACCTGGCCGAGCGTGATGAGCTTCTCGGTGTTGATGACCGCGGTCTTCCAGTCGAGCGGAATCGCGCCGCCGGTGTAGCCGGTGCCGCCACCGCGCGGGATGATGGTCAGGCCCAGCTCGATGCAGCCCTTGACCAGGCCGGCCATCTCTTCCTCGGTGTCGGGCGTGAGCACCACCAGCGGGAACTCGACGCGCCAGTCGGTGGCGTCGGTCACGTGGCTGACGCGCGAGAGGCCGTCGAACTTGATGTTGTCCTTGTGCGTGTGCCTGCCCAGCGCGCGCGCGGCGCGGCGGCGCAGTTCGGCCACCTTGGCGAAGGAGCGGTCGAAGGCCTCCACCACCCGGCGCGCGGCCACCAGCAGCTCGCCCACCAGGGCGTCGCGCGCGGCGTCGTCGCCCGGCGTGCGGCGCTTTTCCACTTCGGTCAGGCGGTGGTGCAAGGCCTCCACCAGCAGGCGCTGGCGGCGCGGGTTGTCCAGCAGGTCGTCCTGCAAATAGGGGTTGCGGCGCACCACCCAGATGTCGCCCAGCACCTCGTACAGCATGCGCGAGGAGCGGCCGGTGTGGCGCTCGGCCCGCAGCTGCTCCAGGATCTGCCAGGAGCGCGCGCCCAGCAGCCGCAGCACGATCTCGCGGTCGGAGAAGCTGGTGTAGTTGTACGGGATCTCGCGCAGGCGCGGCTTGGCGTCTGCGGCGGCAAGGAGGTGCGTGAGCGTGGCGGGTGCGTTCATGAGTCGGTGTCCCAGCAAGACACGCCCTGACGGCAAACCCTGGCTGACCGCCGCAAGCGGTGCAGCGCTGGCGTCCGGCTGGCCCGCGATTTTACCGCGCTGCAACATTTCCGAAGCCGCATAAGGTCATGCCCGCCCTGCGTGAAAACCCGCTTGTCACGCCCAGGCAACGCGATTGCAATCGTTCGATCACAAACCGGGGCTAAGCTTTGGCCCCTATTTTCTTTGGAGATGGAGACACACATGACAAGCGTACGTCGTTACCACCTGGCCGCAGCCGCCTGCGCAGCGCTCCTGGCGTTCCCGGCCCACGCCGCCACCGAGATCCAGTGGTGGCACTCCATGGGCGGCGCCCTGGGCGAATGGGTGAACGACCTGGCCAAGGAGTTCAACGCCAGCCAGAGCGAATACAAGGTGGTACCCACCTTCAAGGGCAGCTACGACGAATCCATGACGGCCGCCATCGCAGCGTTCCGCGCCGGCAACGCGCCCGACATCCTGCAGGTGTTCGAGGTCGGCACCGCCACCATGATGGCCAGCAAGGGCGCCATCAAGCCGGTGGCCGAGGTCATGAAGATGGCCGGCGCCAGCTTCGATCCCAAGGCCTACGTGCCCGCGGTGGCCGGCTACTACACGGCGCCCAACGGCCAGATGCTGAGCTTCCCGTTCAACAGCTCGACCACCGTCTTCCACTACAACAAGGACGCCTTCAAGGCCGCCGGGCTCGACCCCGACAAGCCGCCCAAGACCTGGCCCGAGGTGGCCGCCGCCGCCGCCAAGCTGAAGGCCGCCGGCCACAAGTGCCCGTTCACCACCAGCTGGATCAGCTGGACGCAGCTGGAGAGCTTCTCCACCTGGCACAACGTGCTGTTCGCCACCCAGAACAACGGCTTCGGCGGGCTGGGCGCGCGCATGGCGGTGAACACGCCGCTGCACGAGCGCCACCTGCAGAACCTGGCCAACATGGCGCAGCAGGGGCTGTTCGTCTACAAGGGCCGCAACAACGCCGCCGACGCCACCTTCGTCTCGGGCGAATGCGCCATGATCACCGGCTCTTCGGGCCTGTACGGCAACGTCAAGCGCAACGCCAAGTTCGCCGCCGGCATCAGCACCCTGCCCTACTACCCCGACGTGCCGGGCGCGCCGCAGAACACCGTGATCGGCGGCGCCAGCCTGTGGGTGATGAACGGCAAGAAGCCGGAGGTCTACAAGGGCGTCGGCCAGTTCTTCGCCTACCTCTCCAAGCCCGAGGTGGCGGCCGCCAGCCACCAGCGCACCGGCTACCTGCCGGTGACCATCGCCGCCTACGAGCTGACCGAGAAATCCGGCTACTACAAGCAGAACCCCGGCACCGACGTGGCCGTGCAGCAGATGATCCGTAAGACCACCGACAAGTCGCGCGGCATCCGCCTGGGCAACTTCGTGCAGATCCGCACCGTCATCGACGAGGAAACCGAAGGCCTGTGGTCGGGCAAGAAGACGGTGAAGGAAGTGCTGGGCAACATCACCAAGCGCGGCAACGAACAGCTGGAGCGCTTCCAGAAGGCCAACGGCGGCTGAGCGCCGCCGGTAACGGGGTGCCTGTACCCCCCGCCAGCCCCGCCCGCCCGGCCCCTGCCGTGGCGGGCTTTTCGCTGGTGCCGGGTCGCGCGGGCGACGCGCCGCCACCCGCTGGTCCGCCTGAGCATTTTCAAGCCTTTTCGGTCTGCAGCCATTGTCCAGAGGGCGCAGACAGCTCATCTATTAATAGCAATCCAAACCCCGTGCAACGCTCCACCGCACCGCTGCCCATTCGGGTTGATGCTGCCCCGGCAGGCCGTGCCCTGCCGCTATGATGGCCGCCCATGGAAAAGCGCGTTCGCTTCAAGTCCGCCTGGCTGCCGTGGCTGCTGATCGCACCGCAGATGGCGATCGTGCTGGTGTTCTTCTTCTGGCCGGCGGGGCAGGCGCTCTACCAGAGCGTGCTGCAGGAAGACGCGTTCGGCATGAGCCGGCAGTACGTCGGCATGACCAACTTCGAGCGGCTGTGGAACGACCCGAGCTACGCCACCTCGTTCCAGACCACGGCGGTGTTCTCGCTGCTGGTGGCTGTGTGCGGCATCAGCATCGCGCTGCTGCTGGCGGTGATGGCCAACCGCGTGGTGCGCGGCGCCACGCTCTACAAGACACTGCTGATCTGGCCCTACGCCGTGGCGCCGGTGGTGGCGGGCGTGCTGTGGCTGATGATGTTCGCATCGCCCTGGGGCATCGTCTCGTATGCGCTGCAGGCCATGGGCTACAACTGGAACCACCTGCTGAACGCGCGCGACGCCATGACGCTGATCGTGATCGCCGCCGTCTGGAAGCAGATTTCCTACAACTTCCTGTTCTTCCTGGCGGGGCTGCAGTCGATCCCGGGCGCGGTGATCGAGGCCGCCACCATCGACGGCGCCTCGCCCTGGCGGCGCTTCTGGACCATCGTGTTCCCGCTGCTCTCGCCCACCACCTTCTTCCTGCTGGTGATGAACGTGATCTACGCGTTCTTCGACACTTTCGCCATCGTCGACGCGGCCACGCATGGCGGCCCGGGCAAGGACACGGCCATCCTGGTCTACCGCGTGTACTACGACGGCTTCAAGGCGCTGGACATGGGCGGCTCGGCCGCGCAGTCGGTGGTGCTGATGGCCATCGTCATCCTGCTGACGGTGTTCCAGTTCCGGTTTGTCGAGAAGAAGGTGCAGTATTGACGCCCCCTTGTGTCGCTTCGCGCCTTCCCCCCGGAGGGGGGGACGACGCCAGTGGCCGGGCCAAGCCCGCTCCACGGCGTCCGCTGGCACGGCCTACTCCGCGGCCGTCTGAGCGGCGTGCTGCGCCGCCGGAAGTTCCGGTGCTCAACTGGATCGCCACGCCATGATGGTTGAACGCCGGCCGGTGCTGGATTTCGTGGCGCACGCGGTGCTGATCGTGGGCGTGTGCATCATCGCGTTTCCGGTGTACCTGGCCTTCGTCGCCAGCACGCAGACGGCGGCGCAGATCGCTTCCAGTCACCCGATGTCGCTGATACCGGGCGACAACGTCGTGCACAGCTACCGGCTGGCGCTGTGGGGCGGCAAGGTCGAAGGCGGCGGTACCATCGCGCCTGGCTGGCCGATGCTGTGGGTGAGCTTCGTCACCGCCATGGTGATCGCCATCGGCAAGATCGCCATCTCCATGCTGTCGGCCTTCGCCATCGTCTACTTCCGCTTCCCGTTCCGCGGGCTGGTGTTCTGGATGATCTTCATCACCCTGATGCTGCCGGTGGAAGTGCGCATCGGCCCCACCTACGAAGTGGTGTCGAACCTCAAGATGCTCAACAGCTACGCGGGCCTCACGGTGCCGCTGATCGCCTCGGCCACCGCCACCTTCCTGTTCCGCCAGTTCTTTTTGACGGTGCCGGACGAGCTGGCCGAGGCCGCGCGCATCGACGGCGCCGGGCCGATGCGCTTCTTCAAGGACATCCTGCTGCCGCTGTCGCGCACCAGCATGGCCGCCCTGTTCGTGATCCAGTTCATCTACGGCTGGAACCAGTACCTGTGGCCGCTGATCGTGACCACCAGCGAAGACATGTACCCCATCGTGCTGGGCATCAAGCGCGCCATCTTCGGCGAGATCTACGTGGAATGGAACGTGGTCATGGCCACCGCTATCCTGGCCATGATCCCGCCGGCGCTGGTGGTGGTGCTGATGCAGAAGTGGTTCGTCAAAGGGCTGGTGGATACAGAGAAATAATGGCCTCCATCGAATTCAACAACGTCGTCAAGCGCTACGGCAGCGGCAAGAAGACCAACCAGGTGATCCACGGCGTGACGGCCGAGGTGAAGGACGGCGAGTTCGTCGTCATCGTCGGGCCGTCGGGCTGCGGCAAATCGACGCTGCTTCGCATGGTGGCGGGGCTGGAGGAGATCTCGGGCGGCACCATCAGCATCGGCGGCCGGGTGGTCAACGAGCTGGAGCCGGCCAGGCGCGACATCGCCATGGTGTTCCAGAACTATGCGCTCTACCCGCACATGAGCGTGTTCGACAACATGGCCTACGGGCTCAAGATCAAGAAGGTGCCGGAGGCCGAGATCCGCGCCCGCGTCGACAAGGCAGCGCAGATCCTGGAGCTGGGCAGCTTTTTGCAGCGCAAGCCGCGCGAGCTCTCTGGCGGGCAACGCCAGCGCGTGGCCATGGGCCGCGCCATCGTGCGCCAGCCGCAAGTGTTCCTCTTTGACGAGCCGCTCTCCAACCTTGATGCCAAGCTGCGCGCCCAGACCCGGCTGGAGATCGAGAAGCTGCACCGCGACCTGGGCATCACCAGCCTGTTCGTCACCCACGACCAGGTGGAGGCCATGACGCTGGCCGAGCGCATGATCGTGATGAACGCCGGCCGCATGGAGCAGTTCGGCACGCCGGAAGAGGTGTACCACCGGCCGCAGACCACCTTCGTGGCCAGCTTCATCGGCTCGCCGCCCATGAACCTGCTGCAAAAGGCGCCGGGCATCCCCGAAGGCCGCATCCTGGGCGTGCGGCCCGAGCACCTGCGCGCCGTAGGCACCGACGGCTGGCGCATGCGGGTGGAAACCATCGAGATGCTGGGTGCCGAGCGCCTGGTGTACGGCTGGCTGGGCGGCGACGCCGAAGGCCAGGGCGGCGAATGGGCGATCCTGCGCATGCACGAAACCGAAGCCCCGCCCGAGCTCGGCCAGACCCTGCTGGTGGCGCCGCTAGAAGACCGCGTGCACTGGTTCGACGCCGCCACCGGCCTGCGAGCGGAAGCCTGAATAGGCCGAGTGCGGCCCGGATTGCTAACTTATTCATAGCTGCCTGCGCCCGCCATTATTGGGCCGGAGCCACTTTTGACCATGAAAGCAGCCTTTCTCACCGGCCACGGCGGCAACGAGGTCGTCACCGTGGGCGAGCGCCCGCTGCCCCCACGCGCGCCCGGCCAGGTGCGGGTGCGCCTGCACGCCGCCACGCTCAACCGTGTGGACCTGTACATGCGCGACAGCGGCGCCGGCATCACCCACGCGCTGCCGCAGATCATGGGGCTGGACGGCGCCGGCACGGTGGACGAGGCCGATGCCGACGAGCCCCTGCTCACGCCCGGCCAGCGCGTGCTGCTGCACCCCGGCGTGGCCTGCGGCCGCTGCGAGTTCTGCCTGCGCGGCGACGACGTGCTGTGCACCCGCTACCAGGTGCTGGGCGAGCACCGCGAGGGCACCTTCGCCCAATACGTCACCGTGCCGGCGCGCAACGCGCTGCCGCTGCCCGAAGGCTGGAGCTTTGCCGAAGGCGCCGCGCTGGGCGTGAACCACCTGACCGCCTGGCGCATGCTGGTCACGCAGGCGCGGCTGAAGGCGTGGGAGACGGTGCTGGTGTTCGGCATCGGCGGCGGCGTGTCGCTGGCCGGCCTGCAGATCGCCAAGGCGCTGGGCGCGCGCGTGATCGTCACCTCGCGCGACGACACCAAGCTGGCACGCGCGCTGCAGCTGGGCGCCGACCACGCCGTCAACAGCGCCACGCAGGACGTGGCCAAGGCGGTGCAGAGCCTGACCGGCGGCCGCGGCGTCGACGTGGTGTTCGAGAACGTCGGCGAAGCCGTGTGGCCGGCGGCCATGAAGTCGCTGGTGCGCGGCGGCCGCCTGGTCACCTGCGGCGCCACCAGCGGCGACCAGCCCGGTGCCGATTTGCGCCGCCTGTTCATCCGCCAGCTGCAGGTGATCGGCTCCACGCTCGGCACGCTGGGCGAGCTGCACGACCTGCTGGGCTTCTGCCAGCAGCAGGGGCTGCGGCCGGTGATCGAGCAAACGTTTCCGCTGGACGAGGTGCATGCGGCGCTGAGCCGGCTGGAATCCGGGCAGCAGTTCGGCAAGATTGCGTTGGCCATCGATGGCTCCCCCTGAGTCGCCTGGCGCCTTCCCGGAGCCAGGACCGGCAGTCCGGCGAAAGCGGCACACGGCATCGTGAGCACGCCGTTCATGCATCTTTTCGGCCTCTGGCCCTTTTGTGACGGCCGCAACCAGCTATCAATTTCTGAGTAACCCCGATGCTGACCGACTGGCCCTACCCGTTCTGGATCGCCCACCGCGGCGCCGGCAAGCTGGCGCCCGAGAACACGCTGGCCGCCTTCCGCCTGGGCGCGCAGCACGGCTACCGGATGTTCGAGTGCGACGCCAAGCTCTCGGCCGACGGCGTGCCCTTTCTGCTGCACGACAGCACGCTGGAGCGCACCACCAGCGGCCACGGCACCGCCGGCGAGCAGCCCTGGTCGGCGCTGGCGCAGCTGGACGCCGGCAGCTGGCATTCGCGCGGCTACGCGGGCGAGCCCATCCCCACGCTGGAGAACCTGGCGCGCTGGTGCCTGGCCAACCGGCTGCTGCTGGACATCGAGATCAAGCCCACCCCCGGCGTGGAAGAACGCACCGGCGCGGTGGTGGCGGCCTTGGCCGCCCGGCAGTGGCAGGCCGCCCCCGTGCCGCCGCTGCTGACATCGTTCCGGCCGGAAGCGCTGCTGGGCGCGCTGAAGGCCGCGCCGCAACTGCCGCGCGGCCTGCTGCTCGACACGCTGTGGGACGGCTGTTTCGGCTATGCCGAGCAGCTGAAGTGCAGCGCCATCGTATGCAACCACGCGCTGTGGGACGCCGCCCTGGTCGCCAGAGTGCACGGCATGGGCCTGCGCGCGCTCAGCTACACCGTGAACGACGAATGGGCGGCCGAGCGGCTGATCGCCCTGGGCACCGACGGCGTCGTGACCGACCGGGTGGATTTTTTTGTTCCAGGAAACGGATACCAGAAATGAGTCGCGCCAAGACTCCCGCACCGTGCTACGCGAAACCGCTGCTGCTGAGCGGAATTGGCATCGCGGCCCTTTGTGGCACGACGTTGCTGATCGCGCTGCGTGTGCATGCGGTGCGGGACACTTTCGCCGCCTATGCCGGCTGTCGGACTTGCCTCGACCATGCGGTGCTGATGAGCGACTTGGCGTCAGCCTCTACGCTGCTGCTCGCCTCCGCAGTGGGGTGGTTTACCCGGTCCAGAGCGCTGAAAGCATGCGCGGCCATCGTCATCATTGGGCTGTTGTTGCTATATACCGCCGATCTGGCGGTCTTTCTCATCTTCAACTACCGCCTCAAGGTAGCCGACGTCTTCCGCTACGGCGGAGACACCGGAGCGGCCTGGACGGTGGTGGTGCCGTTCCTTCAAGAGCGCCGAGGGGCCCTGCTGCTGCTCGGATTCGCGTTGGCAGCGCTGGGATGGTCGCTGTGGACGACACTCGCTCCACAGCGCGCCCGGGTAGCGTGGGTTCAGGTCACACTCGGCCTAGCCGCCCTGGCGATCGGCAGTTCAGCCTCCACACCGCCTTTCATCGGAACAGAGGCCTACCTCAATGTCATCAGCGTCAACCGAAGCAGCGGTGTGGACACGCCTTATTCCAGTGCATTCAAGGAGCAGCTTGCAGCCGAACCCGAGTTAGCTAGGCAATGCACGGGCCCGCGCCCGGTGTCCAAGCTCAAATCCGTGATTCTGCTGGTGGTGGAATCCCTCTCTGCCCACCACAGCCGATTGCTAGGCGGACCGGACGACGACACCCCGCAGCTTGACGTCTTGGCAGCACAAAATACTTACTTTGAGCACTTCCATGCCAACGGCTTCACCACCGACGGCGGGCTGATTGCCCTTCTGGCCGGCCGTGTGCCATTGCCCGCCGTGGGCCGCTACCGCAGCACCCACGCCTATCAGGGCTATGAAGCCAGTTGGGACGCTGACTTCCTGCAGCGCCTGCAACAAGCTGGCTACACCACCCAGTTCTTAACCACCGGTAACCTAGGCTTTCTTGAGAAGGGCTCCTGGCTCAAGGGGCTGGGGTTTCAGCACATTGAAGGCTCGGAACACCCGTTCTACGCCGGCCGTCCCAGAGGCAGCTTCGATGACGCCGGCGATCGCGCGCTCTATGACCGCTATCTTCAATGGTGGGATCGCGAGAAAACCACGGAACAGGTATTTTCGGTGCTGCTGACCGTCTCTACGCACCCCCCCTTCCACATCCCAGGAACGGACATTCAGGGCGAGGACGCCGCGTTCCGATGGGCCGACGAGCAGATCGCCTACTTGGTGGAACAACTGCGCGCAAGGCATTACTTCGAGCACGGCGTACTGATGATCACCGGTGATCATCGAAGTATGACGGTGATGAAACCTGACGAGTCTTCACGCTTTGGGATTGGAGCCGTGTCGCGAATCCCCGCCATCGTCATAGGTCCATCGGGCCTTCCCGCAGGGTCGATCTCAGGGCAATGGCAGCAAACTGACCTGCAAGCCGGTATGCTGGATCTGGCCGGACTGCGCTCGTGCACCGATTTGCTGCACGGACGCCTGTTTGGACCAGATGCAACACCTGCATCGCTGGTCATCCACGCGCAGGGCGTCCAACGCGACCGTCTGCTGGCTTGGTCCACCGGCAACGCTGCTCCCTTTCAAATACAGCTGGATGGCGATGCCACGCACTGGATCGACGGGGAGCCCAGCGCCCCCTTAGGACGTCAGGGGCTCATTGAAGTCAATCGCGCCCGCGCGGCACTAGCGCCTTCGCCGCCCGATTTCATCGAATTTCTGGTACACCGACGGCTAAGCCAGTGATGCAGGGGGCGGTCCGCTGTGCCTGACCCACGAACCTCATCGTCAAGCCGTCCGCAACGCCGAATCGCGGCCGGCAAGGTGCCAGATACGAACGCGGCGCAAGGCCGCTGTCTCATCAGTCCACACTCCAGCCAAGCTAGCACCACACCCTCAGTGGCGCGCAACGGCCCTCAACGATTGTGCGAAGGCGATGGCGACGGCCATGCCCAGGTAGCTGAGCATCTTGCCGTCGCGCCCGGTGAGGGCCAGGCCGACCATCAGCGCGCCCACGCCCACTGCGGAATTGATAGCTGCCCGCGCCAGCAGCGTGCGGGCTGAAGCCTTGTTCAGCCCCGAAAACATGGCTCCAACGAAGGCCAGCGCAGCGCCCACGGCCACGGCCGGCGCCACGAAGCCGAGCACATGCCAGATCAGCGACAGCCAGTCCATGGAAGTTTCTTGATGCGTGTCAAGCGCAGCAGGTGCGCGAAAAGAGGGCAAATTTTATAATCCCGCCCACGATGGCCGTCTGGACCCTAGGGCTCAACCACAACACCGCCCCGCTCGATCTGCGCGGGCGGTTCGCGTTTGCGCTCGACCAGATCGCGCCGGCGCTGCAGGGACTGCGCCATTCCCACACGCGCCACCCCGAAGCCGCGATCCTCTCCACCTGCAACCGCACCGAGGTCTATTGCGCCAGCGAGGCGCCGCAGGTCGATCACACGCTCGACTGGCTGGCCCGCGCCGGCGACGTGCCGGCCGACGCCCTGCGCCAGCACACCTACGTGTTGGAAGACGGCCTCGCCGCCCGCCACGCCTTCCGCGTGGCCAGCGGGCTCGACAGCATGGTGCTGGGTGAGCCGCAGATCCTGGGCCAGATGAAGAACGCCGTGCGCGCCGCCGAGGACGCCGGCGCGCTGGGCCAAACACTCAACCAGCTGTTCCAGCGCAGCTTCGCCGTGGCCAAGCAGGTGCGCTCGTCCACCGAGATCGGCGCACACAGCATCAGCATGGCCGCCGCCGCCGTGCGCCTGGCCGGCCAGCTGTTCGAGGATCTGGGCAAGATCCGCGTGCTGTTCGTCG